>Ga0209589_1005537_pt1 | contig 21397 bp, 20 predicted proteins | sample CowpeawhiteBW_FD_187525 | JGI IMG/M metagenome (GOLD analysis project Ga0209589, IMG submission 187525) | Root nodule microbial communities of legume samples collected from California USA - Cow pea white BW (SPAdes) (version 2) | ecosystem: Host-associated > Plants > Roots > Nodule | place: USA... | reverse complement strand
TTTATATTATAATTATAATTATTTTTATTTTTAGTTTTATTTTTATTACTATTTTTATTATTATTATTATTATTATTATTTTTTATTATTACTATTATTATTATTATTATTATTATTATTATTATTATTATTATCTTATTATGATTATTATTATATTATTTTATTATCATTATTAACTTTATCATTGCTTTATTTTATTTACGATTTTATTATCATTATTATTGTTTTAGTGCGTTATTTAATTATTATTATTATTATTATTAGTATTTTATTTTATTAGTATTGTTGTTTTATTATTATTATTATTGTTTATTTTATTTTATTATTATTTTTATTATTTTTATTTTTATTGTTTCATTTTATTATTATTATTATTATTATCATTATTATTATTGTTGTTGTTATTTTTATTTTTATCCTTATTACTATCTTATTGTCCGTGCGATATTTTGGAGCAATGATTATGTGTTCTTCTTGGTTTGTATATTGTTTGGTTGTCCATGATTGTGTGTTGGGTATAACATTTTTGTTTTGATGGTTTTATATGAATTTAGAAAGGGATAGATGTGTGTTTATAATTGAATGATGCATATGAGCTGTGATGTTGTAAAGTTAAGTATGTGAAGTATATGAATGCGTATTTTGGGTTCTAGATGTTTGAGAATTGAATTGTTTGATACTAGAATGTAGTGTGTTTTTCTTAATTTCGTTTTAATGTGTTGCGATATGGACTTGGACCAGGAGGTGCTTGACTGTGTCATGAGCGGGTAGGTTCATGGCTAGTGGTAAACACGTGATAATATGAGCGGGGAGGTTCATATTATGATGCTCTCGTGTGAGGATACAAGTGGGGAGGTTCGTATGTTCTGTGCTCACACTTGAGGGTTATTACAAGTGGAGAGGTTTGTAGCTGTTGGATCACGTGTGTTGGACTACGGGCGGGGAGGTCCGTAGAGTTGGACTACGAGCGGGAAGGTTCGTAGAGGTAGGACCACGAGCGAGAAAGTTCGTGGAAGCATATATATCCTGGGTCCATGGTCATGAAAATGTGGATTGGAAGCCTTAGGGCAATAAGGTTTCTTGGTTAAGCATTGGCTGAAATAAATTAATTTGGGGGTGAAATTCTATTTCTTAAATTATATGTTTATATTGTTACATGAGCTCACCCTTTCTGTGTGTGCTTGGCGATGATCGTGTAATTCGTTACACGGGAGCAGACGTTGTTTCAGGTGGAGCTAGTGACACTTAAAGCTGGAGAGGGGTTAGTTTGGGAATTTTTATAAACTATATTTGACTACTTTGTAAACATTTAGTTGATCATTTTTGAACTATGTAAACATGGAGTTTACTTTATGGTTTTTAATTTTGAGACATTTTAGTAAGGTTTTATTTTTCTTGCGTTTTTGGGAAAGAACTTTGAATACTAATGACATATTTAATATTATTTTACTTTATTTTATTTAAATTAGTAATATCCGGTCGGGATGTTACAACCACAAGAGTCAGTCCGCTCTATGTGAGACTAACTGACTTCTTAGAGCGTCAAGATGCAACCTTACCTTGAATCCTTATATCCTAACCACACATAAATCATATTCAACCAACCGAGTAATATTTATCATGCATATAAATCTAATGCCAACCTTTATAACCGATCCTCATTCATATTCCATGTTGAATCCATACTAACTCATCCTTCCCAAATCATGAATATAGGAGTGTATTTCATACTAACACCATGCCACTTTATTACCAACCATCTCATTTAAATCACATGCTAAGATCATACCATACCTATCATTCACAAGCCATAGACTATATCAATCAAGCATAATCAATGATCTCATGCTTTTAACATAACATTTCAATTCAAGCAAGTGCCAACTATCCAAGAACAAAGAACCAACAAAATAGCCAAGCAACCTCGCCTAGCTCCTCGCTCAGGCTGAAAGGTCTCGCTTAGGCGAAAGGGTCTCTTGCTCAGACGAGCTCCTTATGCCTAGGCGAGAGCTCGACAATGAGGAACAATGGCCATTCGCACTAGCTCGTTGTGGCGAGATCTCCTCGTCTGAGCGAGGCATTTTCTCGCTCAAAACAAAGATAGCCCGCCTGAGCGATAGTTCACGCAAAAGGCCTAGGCGAGCCTCTGCTAGTCTCGCTTAGGCGAGACAATCTCGCCTGGGCGAGACAATCTCGCCTGGGCGAGAAAATCTCGCCTGCGCGAGAAATGGCCATTCGCACTAGCTCGTTGTGGCGAGATCTCCTCGTCTGAGCGAGGCATTTTCTCGCTCAAAACAAAGATAGCCCGCCTGAGCGATAGTTCACGCAAAAGGCCTAGGCGAGCCTCTGCTAGTCTCGCTTAGGCGAGACAATCTCGCCTGGGCGAGACAATCTCGCCTGGGCGAGACAATCTCGCCTGGGCGAGACAATCTCGCCTGGGCGAGACAATCTCGCCTGGGCGAGATTATCAGTTCTCGCCCCAGTTCTCACCTGCAACACTCACATATTCGCATCCAAATGACAACACAAGGCATCCCACATATTCACAACAACGTATAATCCATACAAACACCAAGCAAACTCTAAAACAGGCCAAAAATGATTTAAAACTCAAAACTGTAGCTTCCCTTTCCTGGAAAGAGCTAGCCAAATGACTCTGACACTTAAGCGAATGAGCACGAAAGCTCCAGGAGCAGATTTAAGAGTTGAAAATCTCAATTCAAAGGGAGCACGAGATTATTACGAGGAAACACTAACGACAAGCACGAAGATTAAAGTAAAGGAGTAAAGTATGCATCGAAAGTAACTTACGTGAGTGGAAGAAAGGAGGTTGAACTCAGTTGAACTTGGATGAATCCCAAACCCTTGCAGATTACAGTTTTGGAAGAGAAAAGCAAAGCGATTGTTTTTCTGAAAATGAGAAAAGTGAAAGTGTTTCAATTGATTTAGGGGCTTTGGTTCCTTATGGGCCAACCCTAGGCCCAACTCGTTTGGGGCAGTCCTTTAAAATAAGGGCAGAAAAAGTAAGTGGGCCTTACATTCTCCCCAACAACAAAATTTTCGACCTCGAAAATGAAAACTCACCAAGTAAATAGGTGTGGATGTGATTTCCTCATATCCTCCTCCAACTCCTAAGTAGAATCACCTGTCCTCCGATCCCAGACAACTTTGACAAGGCTAACTATTTTTCCTTGACGTTCCTAAACTTTGTTATCCTCTAAAGCAACTGGTGGTACCTCTATAGTGAGATCCTTTCTGTTTTGTACATCGTCTGCTTCTAGGACATGAGACGGGTCAAAGACATACTTCCTCAATTGTGATACGTGGAACACCAGATGGAGATTTGCCAACTGAGGAGGCAAAGCAATTTCATAAGCTACCGGCCCAATCCTCCTCGAGATCTAGTAAGGGCTAAGGAACTTAGGAGAGAGCTTCCTTGAGCCGAGAGCCCTTCCCACACCAGTGGTTCGGGGCACCCTTAAGAACACGTGATCCCTAGCCGCGAACTCCAAGGGTCTCCTCTTACGGTCTTCATAAGCCTTCTGCCTACTCTAAGAGGCCTAGATTCTATCCTTCACCATTCTCACCTTCTTAGTGGTTTGTTCAAACAACTCTGGTCCGACAAGCACTGTTTCCCCATCCTGATACCAACATAGAGGAGTCCTACACTTTCTACTGTGTAGAGCCTCATATGATGCCATGTCAATGCTCGCATGAGAGCTATTGTTGTATGTAAACTTTATCAAATGAGGACTTCATCCCAAGCACCCAGATGATCTAGTACACACGTCCTCAACAAATCCTCGAGCGACTGAATTGTTCTCTTTGACTGACCATCGGTTTGGGGATGATAAGCTGAACTCATGGTTAGTTTGCTTCCCAAAGCACTCTACAAGGTCTGCCAAAACCGGGAAGTGAAACGCGGATCCCTATCGGATACTATACTCGAAGGCACTCCATGCAACTCACAATCTCCTTAATGTATAGCTGAGCCAACTTGGCCATAGACATCCTGAAGTTCATCGCCAAGAAATGAGCACTCTTGGTCAGTTGGTCCACTATAACCCAAATGATGTCATGCCCCGTAAAAGTCTGTGGCAAATGGGTCGCAAAGTCCATCGAGATGCTATCCCACTTCCACACCAGGATCTCCAAGGGCTGTAGGATCCCACTGGGTCTCTGATGCTCCATCCTTGCCTTCTGACAGGTCAGATAGGCAAACACGAACTGTGCAACATCCTTCTTCATTCCCTGCCACTAGAAAGTCTCCTTCAGATCTTGGTACATTTTAGTCAAGATGCAAGCTAAGATGACTCTTATGCCCTTCCTCAAGGATCAACTTCTTCACCTCAACATCATCAGGCACACACACTCTGCCTTGAAAGCTCAATATGTCATCATTTCCCAAAGCAAAGTCCCTCGCTTCATCTGACCCAATCTGTTTTTTCACCCTGTGCAAGCTGTCATCTGCTATCTGTCTTTCTCTAACTGAGTCCAGGAATTCACAAGATATAGTCAGGTTACTACACCTAATGAATTCGGGTTCCAACTCCACCTGCAGCTTCATATCCCTGAATTACTCTAGCAGTTCCACCTTTTTTATCATGAGGTGTGCAATATGTACAGTCTTCTTACTCAAGGCATCTGCTACCACGTTTGCCTTTCCTGGATGATATAGGAGCTCAAAGTCATAATCCTTCAAGAACTTCATCCACCTCCTATGCCTCATGTTCAGCTCCTTCTGATCAAATAGATACTTGAGACTTTTATGATCGCTGAACACGCGAAACTAAGCACCACAAAGATAGTGCCTCCAGATCTTAAAGGCAAATACAATAGTCGCCAACTCTAGGTCATGAGTTGGGTAGTTTCTCTCATGAACCTTAAGTTGCCTCGAAGCATAGGCCACCGCCTTCTTCTCTTGCATCAACACACAAACCAAACCGAGATGAGATGCATCATAATAGACCTCAAATGGTTTACCAACATCGGGAATCACAAGTATTGGAGCACTCATCAAGCGTCGTTTTAGCTCTAGAAAACTGTCCTCACACTTATCCATCAGAGTGAAGGGTTGGTTCTTCCAGGTAAGCTGCGTCAAAGGTGCCAATATCTTAGAGAATCCTTCTATGAATCTCCTATAGTAGTTAGCCAACCCCACAAAGCTTCTGATCTCGGTTGCTGACTTGGGACTCTTCCACTTTACCACCGCCTCAACCTTTGCTGGATCCACTACAATCCCCTGAGCGGATATCACATGCCCCAAAAACTGTACTTCATTCATCCAGAATTCACACTTAGATAACTTGACATACAACTGCTTGTCCTTCAGGACACTAAGCACCAACCTCAAGTGTTCTGCATGTTCCTCATGGGTCCTGGAATAGATAAGTATGTCGTCTATGAAGACTACGACAAACTTATCCAAGAATGGTCTAAAAATTCTGTTCATGTAGTCCATGAACACCGCTGGAGCATTGGTCACACCAAAAGGCATAACCACATACTCGTAGTGTCCATATCGGGACCTGAAGGTCGTCTTCTGCATATCATCAGCCTTCATCAATATCTGATGATATCCCGACCGCAGATCAATCTTCGAGAACACCGACGATCCATGCAACTGATCCATCAAGTCAACAATTCTCGAGAAAGGATACTTGTTCTTGATGGTCATCTTATTTAACTGCCTGTAGTTCACACACAGACGTGAACTTCCATCCTTCTTCTTCACCAACAACACTAGCGCTCCCCAAGGCGAAGTGCTCGGTCGTATGAACTACTTTCGCAGCAACTCCTCTATCTGTTTCTTGAGTTCCACCAACTCTACCAGAGCCATACGGTACGGAGCCATCGACACTGGATCGGTTCCAAGCACCAGGTCAATTGAGAACTCCACCTCTCTACTGGGAGGCAGCCCTAGTACTTCATTTCGGAACACGTCTTCAAATTCTTGTACCACCTGTATGTCAGACTTCATCTCTTCCCCCTCCTCCTTTAGATGTGTGAAGATCATGAAACATTGAGCATCATCCTGTAGCTCCTTTATAACCCCGTGAGATGATAACAACTCAGGTTCCTTTGAGTTACGAAATAACAACTTTTTCTCTCGGCAATCTATAAGAATGCGATTGGCCGACAACCAATCCATCCCTAATATCACCTCCAGCTCCTGTAGAGGTAAGCAGATCAGATTCACTTTATACCTGCGTCCCTCTACCTCCACCGGACACCTAGCACATAAGGACGATGTCCTGAACTAACCCGACACCGGAGTAGACACCACAACCTCGTACTGCAGCTCGCACTACAACTCGCACATCGGCAAACCCGAACATTTCACACATGCATCTAACACAAAGGAGTGTGTCACTCCAAAATCATACAATACACAACATCTCATCCCAGCAATCACATAATAACCCATAACAAGGTTACTTGAGCCTACAGCCTCTGCTCTTGTCATAACGTAGACTCTACCCGTCGCCCGAGGCCTATTGCCTCTATCCCTCTGTTGGTTATGCGTAGGAGTTTGAACTAGAGGGCATGTCACTGTCCTAGCAAGAGTGAGGCAGTCTTTCCCAAAGTGGCCTTCCTTGCCACAGTTGTTGCACCTGCGATAGCCCTCCATGCGTGGGCAGACGTTCCTCAGATGAGGGCCTCCATATATGAAACACTACACTCAGCCCTGTTGGGGAGGAAAGCTCCTAGACCCCTAGGACTGATGATGAGGTTTGTCATAAGGCTTCCTCCTCTCCTCGTGCCTCGGCTTGGACCCAGATGGTCCACCTATCCTCTAGGGTTGCTGTGGGCACTGACCTTCCACTTCATTTTTCATCTTCTCCATCACTCGTGCTTTCTCCATTAGTGCAGCAAAGTCTTTGATGGACAGAGGGGCTACCATCAAGCGGATGTATCCCCTGAGGTTGTTCTCAAACTTTCGGTATCTTCATTCCTCATCAAGTGGCAAAGTATAGAAGCAGTTGAGATGCTTGAACTTCTCAGCATAATCTGCCACTGTCTTGCTCGCTTGTGTTAGCTGGAGGAACTCCACCTCTTTGGCATACCTGACGCTGTCGGAAAAGTATTCAGAGAGAAACTTCCCCCTAAAAGCTTCCCAAGTAACAGGTTCCTCTTGCTCCTCCATGATGGATTTCACGCTGATCCACCAATGTTTCGCCTCTCCCGTAAGCATATACACGGTGAAGGCTAATCTGTTCTCTGCTGGGCACATCTTCGCATCAAATTTTCTCGCCAGATCCTTCAGCCATTGGTCTGCTGCATCTGGGCTAGTCTTCCGGTTGAATTTTTTGGGGTGATGCTTCAGGAAGTCTTCTAAACTCCACTCCCTAACTGCAGGTCGTGGCTCAGGACCAAAGGTAGGGGCAACTGCCTTGTTCTCCTTCAGCTGGCGAAGGGCTTCCATATGCTGCCTGTGGGCATCCTCAGCAGCTACCCTAGCAGCCTCCATCTATTGCATCACCAACTGCTGCTGCTCGAGCGACGTTGCCTATCGCTGCATAGATGCTTCATGTTGCTGCATCATTGCCATGCTCTATTGTGTCATCGTTGCCACCATGGCTTTTATGGCTTTGGCGATATCAGGTACATCGCCTTGAGAATATTGGGAGTTCCTACGAGGAGGTGCCATAGTTCACTGGCACACAGGAAAACTATTGGTTAGGCTTCATAAGACATGAATTTAACTAAGAACACTCAAAATGACAGAGAGAAAGCTAAGCGGACATCCAAGTCCATAGACCTAAGGAATGACCGCTCTGATACCATAAATGTAACACCACATTTAAATAAATACTTTAATTGAATGACATGTCACATAGATAATATGAAAGGCAAAGATTCGGAGTATAACGACACTCCATATAATTATCCAAAATACCCAGCGGGAAAATAAGGCACACCAAGATGCCAATACATAAATAAGTACAAGAATTTAACAGTAATTGATAATGTACTAAAGGACAAAACAGTACATGGGCCATAGCCCTATAGAAAAGCCCAAATAAAAATGAAGTTCAGTCTAGGTAGACTATACAGCGAAATCATCCCTTCCCTGTTGACCTCGTGTACCTCTCGCATCAGCTCACATCAATAAATTGATGATCATCGTAAAAGGAGAAGAACCACACACAGAGCAATCAAACAAGCAAAAAGGTAAGCTAGAGTATAAAATAGTTTATCATACAGATACATGATACTTCACAAACCAATGAATATATGTCAACCAATCATGTTATGACTTGCAAACAACACACTAAGACTCAGACTCGACTCATTCAGCGGATGCTTGAACTTATGGTGGATTTCCTTGCTCACCCCCGAGCTGCTCACCCTTGAGCTAAGTGTTATAATGTCTCAATCCCCCACACACAAGGTTAGCCCTTAATGAGTTTCAGGCCTCCTGCTACTCTCACCACAAGAGACAATCCGCTCTATGTGAGACTAACTGACTCCTTAGAGCGTTAGGATGCAACCTTACCTTGAATCCTTACTAAATTGTATAGATGGGGCACCACCATGAACTCCCACTAACAGGGGTCATGGAATTACGTCCCAACGAACTAAGGCACTAACCACGCTGAAATCTCACCTAGAGATTCAAGGAATTACGTCCTAACCACACACAAATCATATTCAACCAACCGAGTAATATTTATCATGCATATAAATCTCATGCCAACCTTTATAACCGATCCTCATTCATATTTCATGTTGAGTCCATATCAACTCATCCTTCCCAAATCATGAATATAGGAGTGTATTTCATACTAACACCATGCCACTTTAATTACCAACCATCTCATTTAAATCACATGCTAAGATCATACCATACCGATCATTCACAACTCATAGACCATATCAATCATGCATAATCAATCATCTCATGCTTTTAACATAACATTTCAATTCAAGCAAGTGCCAACTATCCAAGAACAGAGAAGCAAATAAATAGCCAAACACCCTCGCCCAGCTCCTCGCTCAGGCTTAAAGGTCTCGCTCAGGCAAGCAAGTCTCTCGCTCAGACGAGCTCCTTTCGCCTAGGCGAGGGCTCGACAATGAGGAACAATGGCCATTCGCACTAGCTCGCTGAGGCGAGATCTCCTCGCCTGAGCGAGGCATTTTGTCGCTCAAAACAAAGATAGCCCGCCTGAGCGACAGTTCACGTAAAAGGCTTGGGCGACCCTTTGCTAGTCTCGCTTAGGCAAGACAAGCTCGGCTGGGCGAGATTATCAGTTCTCGCCTCGGTTCTCACCTGCAGCATTCACATTTTCGCATCCAAATGACAACACAAAGCATCCCACATATTCACAATAATGTATAATCCATACAAACACCAAGCAGACTCTAAAGCATGCCAAAATGATTTAAAAATTGAAACCCTAGCTTCCCTTACCTGGAAAGAGCTAGCCAAACGACTCCGACACTTAAGCGAATGAGCACAACAACTCTGGGAGCATATTTAAGAGCTGAAAATCTCAATACAGAGGGAGCACGAGATTATTACGAGGAAACCCTAACGACAAGCACGAAGATTAAACTAAAGGAGTAGAGTATGCATCGAAAGTAACTTACGTGTGTGGAAGAAAAGGGGTTGAACTCAGTTGAACTTGGATGAATCCCAAACCCTAGCAGAGTACAATTTTGGAAGAGAAAAGCAAAGCAACTATTTTTTTGAAAATGAGAAAAGTGAAAGTGTTTCAGCTGGTTTAGGGGCTTTGGTTCCTTATGGGCCAACCCTAGGCCCAACTCGTTTGGGACAGCCCTTTAAAATAAGGGCAAAAAAAGTAAGTGGACCTTACAATACTAAATACTTTTGCTAAATAGAGTTTTAATCTTTTAAAATTTTTATAATTTATAATTTATATTAATATGAGTATTAGTATTTTTAATGGTTAAATAAATATAATAACAATTATATTATTATTTTAAAAAAATTTAAAATAAAAAAAAACAAAAAAAATATCTGCACAGATCATAGACTATTATAATTATTTCGTAAAATCAATTAACTCTAGTATATTGTGATATCAATTCTATTTATTATATTTAAAACTGAAATTATTATTACATCACTTAGATTTACTATTTCATTACTTTAATAACAACATTTAGAACAATTTAACTTAATTTTCATAATATTTTATTACATAATACTTTTACTATTTTATTATTTTAATATACAAAATTAAATAAATACGTCTGTACATGGGTGAGTATACTAGTGATAGTAGTAAAATTATAACCAATATTTGAATTTAATACATTGATTTTTTTATTGTATATTATTGATATGAGAAAAGAAGTATCATTATTATTATAGGTTACTATTATATATTATTACTATTTGTATTATTAGTAGTAAAGTTCTTACTGTTAGTAGTAATATTAATATGTAATATATTAATTTTTTTACTGTATATTATTGATATGAGAAAAGAAGTACTATAAACATTACTATTATTGATATTATTATTATTATTATTATTATTATTATTATTAATTAATAATTATAATTAAGACTTATAATTATTATATTATTATAATTATTATCTATTTAATTTAAAAAAATTGGCATTTCGAAAATATTACATTATTAACCACCGTAATTGTAATTATTATTATTATAAATATAATTGTTATTATTATTATCAATTATAACTATAGTTATTATTATTTATATTAGTAGGTGATGATATTGTAATATTATTAAGTTAACATATAAAATAAAATTATATTTATTAAAAATAAAGTGAAATATATCAAAAAAGATGGGAGAATAACCGTTGATAAAAAAAAAAAGAGAAGAAGGAGATATAGACGATTTTATAAAAATCTTGTAAAAATAACAGTCAATTTTAAAAAATTTAATAAATAATTATATTTTAAAGGGTAAAATTGATATTTTGAAATGTGGACACAAAAGAGGAAATCCTCTTTATATATTGTTATAGATTAAAAAAAAAGATACTACCAAAATTACTACCTTACCCATTTTTTTTTATTGACAAGTGTCATACAATTTAGTTTTTTCATTATTTTAAAACTCTAATACAAAAGTACTCGGGTTCAAATCCTACAAAAGCACATTTTTTCATTTATTTATGATTTCAACTATAATATTAATTATAAGTAATATTATTATGTTTAATATGTTTACAAGTATTATTATTTGTAATTATTAATAATATTATTATTATAAATATTATTTGTAGTGATAGTTGCAAAATTATAACCAATACTTATATTATTATTTTATTATATTAATAATTATTATTATTATTATATTTTACTATTATATATTATTATTATTATTATTATTGGTACTATTAACATTATTAATAATAAAGTTATTACTATTAGTAGTAATATTAACATGTAATATATTAATTTTTTTTATCGTATATTATTGATATGAGAAAAAAAGTACTAAAAATATTATTATTATTGATTTTACTATTATTAGTGTAACGATCCAAATTAGTACATAATTATACCAATTTAAATTAGGGGTGGTAATGCGGGCCGACCAGCATAAGGCCCGCACAACGCGGGTTGGCCCGCCCCACCTCGCACACTTTATACGGGCTGCAAACCCTGGCCCTCCCATTCATATTCCTTGGCCCGTGGCTCGTGGGCTGGCTTGCTTTTTTTTTTTAATTTTTCTTTTAAATTTTTATGATAAAACTTTCAATGTTTAAAAATTGGAAAACTTTAAGAAGTTCACAAAATTAAGTAAAGACTTTAGAAAATTAGATGATAAATTGATAATTCAACATTTTCATCATATTCATACTATGACATACACAATGTATTCTTTAAATTTTAACACATTAAAAAATACATAATAATTGGCTTTTCCAGTTATATAAGAATTTGAAACATTAATGCAAGAATCCATAAAAAAAGTAATTAATATACACAAGTGCAAATATATTTTTTTTTAAATTTTATGTGGGCTTACGGGCTGGCCCACGCGGGCTGTGGACTTATGTGAGTCGGGCCACTACGAGCCTATAGGCTCACTAGCGTGGCTCGCCTTGCATTTTTTTCACGGACCTGTGGGCCAGACCCTAATTGCCACCCCTAATTTAAATCATAATTAATAATCAATAACACATAAATGTAAATCTATATACGGAGTATTCACAGTCCTCCAAAATTATAAGTTGATTTTTAATATCAATGAGGCACTATTGATACTAGGTATATAGGTGTATACATATATACCTGTTGCGTCCATTCCTATTCACCAACTCACAGTCTCGTTATTGATTCTCAATATTACCTGTAAGACCTTCTACTCACGCATATCGACATAAATATGCAATCATCGTAGGTGGAAACCACATCCACAAAAACGCAAGGGTAAGCTAGTGAAATTATAATTTTATTGTAACAAAACAAATAAAGCAAATAAAATTTCTTCACATAGTATTAACACTAATCATACTCAAATAATGTCACATATAAATTCTATAAAGTAATAATTTATAATTAATCTTCTGTAATTATTTTACCAGAATTTATGTAAACTCAAATGTATTATATTTTGCGGTGGCTAGTTGGGATAAATGAGCTAACAATTCATTTAAATCCACAAGGTTTACACCTCCAACTATAGTAAACGTATTATATTTATTATATTTTGTAGTGGTTAGTCAGGATAAATGAGTCTCAACATGGCCAACAAAGTAAGTCAAGGATAAATGAGTCTCAACATGGCCAACAAAGTATTTCAAGGATAAATGAAATGAAAATTCTCCCAAATCCATAAAATTGGATTTTATCATACTTTATAAAGATATTGATTAATTTTATAGTGACTAGTCAAGATCAATGAGCTCATGGTCAACAAAGTAACTCAAGAACATCTCATATTGAGTAATACTGACTCGTTTAAATCCCCAAGGTCATACTTCTAACTACAATAATCAAATCTTTATTTATCATAAATTTTATTTCAATATTAAATCATATAATTATATAAATAAATAGATAGGATCAATGAATAATTAAAATAAATATAAATAAATAAAAAGGACCAGTACGTAACTGGAGATAGATATAAATAAGTAAATAAGAATAAATATAAATTGAATAAATAGGACTAGTGCACAACTAGAGATTAATATAAATAAATAAGTAGAAACGAGAACTAAATATAAATTAGAATGAGGTTAGGGACAACTCACTTAAAGGTAAATATAAAAATAATTATGAGGAGATAAGAAAAATAAAAGTCAAAAGATAGAATGATAAATGTCTCCTTCCCTTACCTTAAAGATTATTGTCCTCAAAAAATAAAAATAAAAGATTCTACAAAATATTTTGTTTTAGACCCAACAAGGATTAACATTACTCCTACGTATCTCCATTTAAAATAGAAAATAAGGAATTACATAGTTTTAAATAAAAATAAAGTTATTTGAGTGAAAATAACTGGATATAAATATAAAGTAAATAAATAGGATCGGTGTACAAATGAAAATAGATACCACTACGAAAAATATTAACTTTAATGAAGATTTATTAATGGAGGTTATAATAACCTTCACTAGTGGATACACTTGGCAGAGGTTTTTCAAACCCCAGATAAATTTCGGAGGTTCTACAAAAACCTTCGGTAAGTACCGGAGGTTATTTTGGAAACCCCTGATAAATAAATTTGTTTAATAAATTAAATTTTATTACACTTTTCTCTTTTCACAAACTCTCCATTCTATTTTCAGATTTTGGAAACATTTCTTCTACCTCGCACCCTTTTATTCCTCTATCTCATTTTTTTTTCCGTTTTACTTGCGGCCTTTGAAATTACAGCTCCAATTTCTCAATCACATATTCCCTTTGCTTAACCCTCTCTCATACATCCAAATCTCATTTTAGAATATGTTTTTCGTTTTGTGCACCATCTCCTCTTACTTCTTGTGCTCATAAGAAAGGGTATGTCGCTTCTTTATTCAATTTGTTGTTTAAAATTTTCAAAAGCTTGCGAAATTTTTGAAAGCATCTAGAGAGGTGTGCGATACTTGATACTGGTAAGTTTTTCAAATTTCAAAGCATGTGAGATTGCGTACATTTCCCTCTGAAGCAACGTGACTTATTTAGTGATGTCTTTGTAAATCAATGGTAATTTTCTATTATACTGAACTTTTTTTGATGTAGTGTCATGGTTTGTAAATTTTAATTCTATTGATTCTCTCATTTTGCAACCAAAATTCTAATCACGACTAAGAATGAATTACAGTGAGAAATATTTCCACTAAAACCCTAATCACAATTAAGTATGGATTTACGATGAGAAATCCAATGTGTGTCGTTCACACTCTACACCTAGAGCTGGAATTTTGTTTGTGTTGTGATTACTTTCGGAGCTAGCATGGAAGAAGCCTTGACTGCTACTAAAATATCGGTTGAAGATTGTCTGAATGAGGAACTGCATTTCGCTTTGGGGTATGCATACCTCAATTCTCACACTACTTTATATACTTGCTCTTTGTTACTGATGATTAAATATATGGAATTTTTGTGGGCTAGAATTATAAAGAATTATAGAGATTATTTGAATGGTTTGCGAGGGGTAAAATGTATTTGAACACAGTGTTGATAATAGATAAGAATTGTAGAGTAATCACTGGAAAGTTAGCTTTGCCATGTAGCATAAAAAGGAGAGTAATTCAGTTGCATGTTTTTCAAAACATATATGTTTGAACTTCTAATTCCTTAGGCATCTAGTAACCATGTTCTCAATATCTTAACTCTAACTAGAACCAACAATCCATCAAAATTATATCCTAGTTTCAACATTTTTTTCAATAGAGTAGCTTGCCTTGCAGAAGCAAAGCTTCAATCAACAATTTCGTTCATCATCAGGATCTATTCTTCATATGGCAGGCAGATTTATACCAACATATGTTGGATTCATGAGGTGTGTTGCAGTGTTATATTAAAATGATATATATAGCTTTGGGGTTGTGCTTGTTGAGTTAATATCATCTCTCAAAGCAGTATCTATGAATCCTTCTGGCTTACATATCCACGTGAGATCATGTGGTTCTCTGATTTTTCATTTTTGGTCAAGAAGGGTAGAGACATGAGAAGGTTCCCTTGCCACAGAGTTTCTTCTCTACTTAAATGACTTTTGTGAATACTTTGGCTTGAGAGAGATCATAAGGTTCAATACATGCTACTATCATTCTTTTGTTTCATGCCAAAGAAAATATCATCATATACTTTGTACATGCTAAGCTCAATCATAATTTTTCTTTGTTTCTTTCTTTCTGATGCGAAGGAATGGATGCATGGAAAAGGAAACAAATGCACAGTCATATATACAGGACCTAGAACCATTTAGTTCCTCTATTAAAAAAGGATAGCTTATTTTATAAAAATGATAATAACAAACAAATTACTTACAAATAGTTAATATATTTGTATCTGTTACTATTTTGATGCTTCTAAAATGTGTCAACTGTTATTGACTATGGAGATTTTATATATAGCACAGTGAAAGCTTTTGTTTGAAAGAGTAGAGACAATGAAAATTTCTCGTTGAAATAATAGAGACCGAGAGTTGTGACAGAGAGAGCAATGGCAGGAGTAGTAGTAGAAGGAGGAGAGCGTGGAAAAAGGGCTCATCTTTATGAGCATAAATTCACTCACTATTTTGCGTTTACATGCATTGTTGGGGCACTGGGTGGCGCACTTTTTGGCTATGGTCTTGGTGTTTCATGTCATTCTTCTCTCATCTTTTTCTGTCATTAATTTCTTCTCAACTATATTCATGAAACATCTAATTGTTCCATTAACTTTATTACTTTTTATAGCCTTCCTGATTAGGTATTTATTTATTTTTATATGTAATAATCTCATGATTGTGGATGAATATCATTGAAAGAACCCATTGGATGAATTTTTTACATGGATAAAGTGTTAAAATGTTTTAGATAATTTTTTTATCATATTTATTATATAATCCAAATTACTCATTTATCATTTTTTATCATCCATAATCAATATCATGTGTATTTAACATTTTGATTTTTGAGTTGAAAACTGTGTCGGGAATTAGTATCCTGTATTTAACTAGTTGAGTTTGTTGTTCACAATAAACTCCAATTATTCAGTTGATTAGAATGGAACAGGCGTGGTTGCTTTAAAGAAAAAAAATATACCCTATTTCTTTTCCTATTATTATTATTGAGTTGAATTTAACAATTTTTAAATGGAAATATTTAGTTAATTCTAATAATTAGAAATTAACTTAATTATTATTTTTTGAATTGTTTAATTATATACTAAAATTAAATGATCATGTAACTACTTTTTTGTCTAAAGTAGTTCATGCTTAGAAAGTAGAAAATTTAGAAAAAGTCTTTGCAGCAAGATAGTTAGCCATTTCCCATTCCATACGAAGAATTGTTTGTGATTTTATGTTATAGCTATGTTCTTCTTTTCATGTTGTTTGAAAGTACGTTGACAATGAGAAATTTAGTGGTGATGTTGTGAAGTGTCAGGTGGGCTAACTTCAATGGATGATTTTCTGAAGGAGTTCTTCCAAAAAATGTATCTAAGGAAGAACATGCATCTGAATGATACCGACTACTACAAATATGACGACCAAGTTCTCACATTTCTCACATTGTTAACATCATCTCTCTATATCTCAACACTACTCATGACATTCTTTGCTTCCTCCTTAACGAGAACTAAGAGAAGAAAGGCCAACATCATAGTCGGAGCCCATATTTTTTTTCTCATATTTCCTTGTTTTTTTCCCACAAATTTAAAATTATGGAAGTATACTTCCTTGTTTTTAGATGGAGTATTTAAGCAAATTATACTTTTGGACTTATTAAAATATTGTAGCATGCTAAAATACTCATAGAAATAAGGGGGAGTATATTAACGGTCCTCTTTGTTGCATTTGAAGCAAAATAAAATGTATATTTATGATTTATATAATTATTTCACCAGTGCAGTAAGGACTTTCTGTCCCGATTATTTTTCACATTTTGCCTCGGGTCTGGAACCGAGGCATATTGGGGCGAGGCCAAAAGGTGACTTTTTGGCCTCGGTTATCACCCGAAGCCATAGACCCAGTTTTATGCCTCGGTTGTTTTGAAACCGGTGCCATATACACAACTTTTTGCCTCAAGTCAGTTAGGACCGAGGCCATAGGTGATAAATATTTTTTTTTAATTCAGTCTCCCAAGGCTTGAAACTTCAGCAAGAAATTCTCGCAGGCCATCGTTTTCATGAGAGATGCGCTTCACAGCAATCTCCACCCCTCCTCTTAGAACACCCTTGTAGACTTTCCCATTCCCACCAACCCCAATCACATTCTCCTCAGAGAACCCCTTTGTTGTTGCCTCAATTTCCTCGTACACCATTCTGTGTGGCCAATACTCCAACTCCCAATCTTCCATTTCCTGCCTCTTCCTTTCTCTCAAACGCTTCCTATGAATCAAAACCAGTGCCAACAAAACCAAGACACAAATAATTAAGAAAGCTCCTATAGTAAAACCTGCAACAAACCCCTTGGGCCAAAATCTTCGATGCACTGCCATCATCAATGCAAAAAAATAAATAAAAAATAGAATAAAATAATTAGAAAAGGATAAGAAAAAAACGCACTCATAACACATCATGATGAAATTTAACTCTACGGTACCTCTTGTCTCCCAGGTGATAGGGAAGAATGTGGCATTGGCTTCATTAATTTTTGTTTCATTTGGTTTTTGTGAGTAAGCGCTGCGGTGTGGAGAAAGCGCGAAAGGGTGGTGGAGATGGACATCGACGACTTGCCCAAGAACGCTGTTAACTACACTGCGTTAACGCCGTTGTGGTTTCTCGAAAGAGCAGCTACGGTGCACCCCACCAGAAACTCCCTCATCCATGGATCTCGTCGCTACCCCCACCAACAGACCTACCACCATGGTGGAGATGGTGGTTCCGTTCAAGTAACTGAGGCGCACCGGTGGCGGTGAAGGAGGAAGAAAGGGAAAGTGAAGGAAGGGCTCGTTCTCGCGGAGAGAGAGAGGAATTGCAGAGGCGCTTGCGCGGGGAGGAAGAAGGGTTCGCGAATTTTGAACCCTAAATAAACCCTATGGCTTCGGTTGTTAGAGGAACTGAAGCCATTGGCCCCCTTTTGGCACCGGGTCTCCTTGGACCGAGGCCTATACCCCTGAATTCCAACCACTTTTTGGCTTCGGGTCCTACTGGACCGAGGCCTATACCCCTCTTTGGCACCGGTTTTGAACGAACCGGGGCCTATACCCCTCTTTGGCTTCGGGTATTTGGAGAACCGGGGCCTAAAACTTGGCTCTAATTACAAAAATGTCACCGCACCATTATATGCTTCGGTTTCTGGCCAACCGAGACATATAAGATGAGGTAAAATGGGAATTATGTACTAGTGTTTGTTTATGTCAAATCTAATTTTACTCATTGGTTATAGCACAAGTGGTAGAAACCATTTCTCTTTGGTCAATTCCTATCTTATTCAACACAAGAGGCCCAATCTGGGTCTAGCCATTACCAGGGGTTTAATAAACCTCAGCCAGTATTGGAGATTTTGTAAACCCCAGCCATTACTAGGGGTTTTGTAAACCCTAGCCATTACTAGGAGTTTTGTAAACCCCTACTAAGTTGTGTTAAATACCAGGGGTTGTTGAAAACTCCTAGTAATTTTTTAGCTACGCTGGTTATTCTAGGGGAAAAAAGAACCCTTGGTAAAGCCATTAGTGGGGGTTAAAACTCCCAGAAATGCCAAAAATAACTCCAGTTAAAAATAATTATTTTTATAATGATAAATAAAAATAAATAAGATCAGTGTGTAACTGAATTTAAAAATAAAAAAAGTTAAGAGGACCAATAAAATAAATATAAATTGAATAATAGATGTGCGTAAATAAATATGGATGAGAATGAGGTTAATAACACTTCATTTAATATAAATATAGAAATAATATAAATATATAAATAAAAATAATTATGAATATATTATAAATAATGAAAAGATAAAACGATTCCATGCTTCCCTTACCTCAACCATAAGAGATATATCGTAAACTTGCAGTATAAGTTTTCATTTCTTCCTTTCTCCTCGTGTCTCTTATTCCCTTTTATTACTTACTCATTCTTCTTCTATCCATAAAAAAGCAATTCACTTTCTCTAAAATACCTATATCTTCCCTCTCCCCTTTTATAGTGTTAGGTTTCTATAATCAAGTACAAATGCATTAACTACTTTTTATCTATTCATACGTTAAGATGAGATAAGATAAGGTTGGTAATTATCGGTTTTCTTTTACAGTAGAATTATAACTTAGGTTGTTTATTTTAATCTTTATTAATATAGATATGTTATTTTGTCGTGATATTTAAAGTCTTATCTTATTGTTGCAATATTTTATTTATCTTATTTTATTTAATGACAATGTAATTATAATATATTTATATATTTATATTGATTTATTTATAACTTATATATTTATAATACACATATATTTCATAAATAAACGTGCATATAGTTTTGTAATAACATTATTATATTATTATATTGTTATTAATTAATTAGTTTTAATATTTATGTATATTTTTATTTTTGTATTTATATATTCATATTTTATTATAATAAATGACTTACGTAATGTTCTAAATATTTATATTATTTTGTTAAAATATTTACATTATTCTATTTTCTATTTAAACATTTGTTATCATTATTGCACTAATACTTATCATTTATTATTAGTATTACTATTATTTTTACCATTTATAATTTTTTTTATTTATTATGATCACTATTATTTCTAATAATAATAATAATAATTTTATATATATTAAACAATAAAATATTTATAAATAATATAATTGTGACATATTTTATATTAAAAAAAATATTACATTGTAAAAGTTTTGGATGTTACAATTAGTATTATTATTATCACTATTAATTATTATTATTATTAAGAATTATAATTAAGACTTATAATTATTATATTATTATAATTACTATTATATTTAATTTAAAATATTGACATTCCGAAAATGTTATATTATTAACCGTCATGATTGACTAAAAAATAAATTATTAGCGTGTATTTTTTAGGTTATACTAAACCGTTAAAAGAGAATGTTATTTCTGTCATTTTATTCTAACCTCAACAAATTTATATCATTTAAATATTTTTAACTTTTTTATTAAGATGTAATTTGAATATTTCACGATCGGTTCTTTGTCTTGTGTATCGTCTTCTTTGTCTTCTTGCCTAGTTTTACTTCTTGAGCTCGTAAGTAAGAGCCTCTCGCATATTTATTCAATTTGTTGTTTAAAATTTTCAGAAACTTTTGAAATTTCTGCAACCATACAAAGAGGTATGTGAAATTTCTCATCTTCCTCTGAAACAACGTGACCTGTTTGTTATTGTCTTTGTAAAACAATAGTAATTTTCTACTCTACAATTTTTTTCTTATTTAGTGCCATTGTTTGTCACTTTCAATTCTATTGATTTTTTTCATTTTGCAACAAAAAATCTAATCACGAATAAGCATGAGTTTAGGTGAGAAATTTTGCTACTAAAACCCTAATCAAGGCTAAATATGGATTTATAGTGAGAAATACGACGTGCACCTAGACCTGGAATTTTGTCAGATCACAAGTAAGTTGTCAAATCCAACTACAACCTATATTGGATCAATGTATTATTGTGTGTATAATGTGAGAGAGTTTTGTGATGCTAGTGCAGGAAATGATGTCGTTAGCTAGTTCTGTTGTTTGAGTAATAGTGTGTCTTATGATTGCTTCAGGAACTAGCACAGAAGAAGCTTGAGTGCTATTAAAATATTGACTGAAGATTGTCAGCGAGGAACTGCAATTCGCTTGGGGAATGCATACCTCAATTCTCACACTACTTGCTCTCTATTACTTATGATTAGGGCTGGGCAAAAATAACTGCACTGTACTGAACTACCACAAACTGCACTGAACTAAAAAACAGTTCGTATGAACTGCACTGAACTGAAAAACACTTCAGACGAACTGAACTGAACTGTTTTTCTGAAAAATAAACTGGACTGAACTGCACTGTACTGAACTGCACTACACTATAATATGAACTGTACTGCACTATAATATGAACTGTACTGAACTGTTATAAACTGAACTGTTTTATGAACTGCACTATATCAGAACTGAACTGCACTATTTTTTAACTGAACTGCACTATTTTTTAACTGAACTGCACAATTTTTTACTGAACTGCACTATTCTTGAATTGAACTGCACTAATTTTTAACTTAACTACACTATTTTTGAACCGTTTTTGAATCGAATTGCACTGATTTTGAATAAACTTCACTATTTTTGAACCGA
>Ga0209589_1005533_pt1:17500-21405 | contig 21405 bp, 9 predicted proteins | sample CowpeawhiteBW_FD_187525 | JGI IMG/M metagenome (GOLD analysis project Ga0209589, IMG submission 187525) | Root nodule microbial communities of legume samples collected from California USA - Cow pea white BW (SPAdes) (version 2) | ecosystem: Host-associated > Plants > Roots > Nodule... | reverse complement strand
AGGAGGTCCTAGTCTATGGACCCGATCAGTCATAGACGCGAAGGGGACTTACCTTGGGAGTGGTTGGGTGATAACCCCTTGAGCCTAAACTCTGCAGAGTTTAGGAACCTTCACAGGTGCAAGCTATCAAGAGCTCCAATTTGTTTACATAATCCGGATATTGAGTTAGAGTCGGGTACTTGTGCGTCTTGCAATAGTGATTTGATTTCAAATTATGATGTGCGTATAATTGTTTGTATTTTAATTATGTAAATTCACCTCTTATTATATGAGTTGTTAGCTTACCCTTCTTGCCTGCCATGTCCTTCCTTGAACATCTTCTTTTGCTATGATCACTTACAACTTGGTGAGCAGAGAAGAATTTAGGTGACGGTACTCCTCCTTTGGACCGGACCTGATCCGTGGCTCCTGGTGTTCTCTTGCTTTCGATCTGTGTTGTTAGAGAAGGCGTTTTGGAATGTATAAGTTGTACTTTCCTTAAGCCTGCTTCTGATGGTAGTACCAGGTTGAAAACAGATTTTTTTTTTGGGATGACTGTATTAAACTTTTGTATGCCTTTCCGTCAATCTGTTTTGCTCTATCATAATATAATGTTTTGTTTAATAGTTGAAAGTCTATTAAATGGGATGTTACTATTACAACTTTTTTTTGTGTTGATTGACAATAAAAACACTTTATTTATACCAGTGAAAATATACGTGTTTCTTTTTTTATAAAAAAATAAAAATTTTAATTCATATATAACATTTTTAAAAATAAAATAATTTTGTATCTTTAAATTCTATAAAATAAAAAACTTATCAAATCACGTATTAAAATTCTCTACACCTAGTGGAACCTTTTAACTTACTACTTAAGTTTTCTATATTATTAAAAAGAAACTATTCATAAATTCTTTTAACTTACTTTTAACTTATTAGAAGAAAACTAATACTAGTGTGTTAGTATCTCTTAATGTATATGATAAGTATACATATTTATTTCATATAATTAAACTTAATAAATAAATAGTTTTGTACTTATAAAAAAACCTATTTTCTTATTTGGCTATTTAATAAGTTGTGACTTATAATTGCTTGATGTATAAGTCTAAAGCCGTAAACAAGATGTAAGTCTTTCTCTCATAGGCACTGGACTGGCGGACTTTAGTTTTGTCGTAGGGGGTCCCCTAGATTTTAAATTTTTTAAAAAGTTTTATGCAATATATATTATATAGATAAAAATTAAATTAGATAAATTTGTATCTTTTTATTTTTAAAGAAAATTAGTTATTAAAAATTAGGTACCAATATTTTATTATTAAATGAATTAGTTTTTAAATCAGTCTCAAATTAATGAATTACTAATATAGTCATTAATTATAATATTTTATTTATGATAATGACTATTTTAATAACTAATAATTTTTAATTTTGTAAATTGGTATTTAAATTGATTATAGCAACTAAATGTTTTTTATTTCTAAAATTAGTTTCTAATTAGTGATTTTTTTCGAGTGGTAAAATTAAATATAATCAAGAATAAACAAATTTATTGAGATATTTTTTATTATCTTTTGAGTTCCTAACATATTTTCACTTTCACATGTTTTCTTTTGATAAAGAAGAAAAATAGGAATTTAGACACGAACTCATCTTTTTTATCCTTATTTCTCATATGTTCTATTCTATTATCGAAGATATAAAGAATAAATCTCTAGTTGTCTCATTTGATAGTAAAATATTAGTTTAATAAATAATTTTTTTTTAATCTTATGAGTTTTTGTAGATTTATTTTTTTATGAATATAGAAGGAAAGAAGGAAAAATTATGTCCTATATGTTTTTCATGATATTTTTTAATTGACTTGATTATCTTAAATTGTTTTTCTAATAATTACGTCTCTCAAATTTTTATTAGATTTTGATAAATTATTTATTCTTAAACTCAACAGAAAAAGGTCATAGAATCTCTATTATTTTCATCTTCACAGTATATTTCCTTTTTATTATTTTAAAAAAATTCACTTATTGATACTAAAGATTCAATTGTTAAATTAAAAAGATCATTTGTTAATATTCAAAGAATTACATGTGTAGGTGGGGATTTTCATATTAATTACCTCTTCAAAATATATATAAATTTTGAGTATATTATTTTGACCCCTTCAAAAATTATGATCAAGATCCGTGTATATATATATATATATATATATATATATATATATATATATATATATATATATATATATATATATTGATTGTGTAAACAATAATATCTTAAATATAATATTAAAGATTACTAATAATTTGGTGGTCTTATCTCTATCTGTCAAGTTATATATATATTCAACATAATATTGACGATAACTGAGTTGTTGAATCTTATTCATTTATTATTATGTATATTATTCGTGAATAATGACTTATGCAAGTTATAAGTTTGATCGGAATATGTTAAATGTGGATATATAAATAAATAAATAAATATATATATATAGCTTAAAATATATAGAATATATTATAATTGAAATTTGCTTAAACATTGTTTAAAATAAATTATATTTTAGATTTATAATAAATGATTTCTATTATGATACGAAATTAGTTTTTAACTGCTTGTTACTCTATTTTTAAAATATTAAACTTCGATTAAGAAGTAAAGGTTAAAAGGATTGATAAAAAGAATTAGATGTTTTAAAAATTTGTTGTAGAAAAACTATCAAAATCGCTTTAGTAGAAAGAAAATTCTTTAAACTTATCATCCAAGATTGTTATATTCTAACGAATATATAAAAGATAATAGTTTTGTTGAAAAATATTGAAATGAAATTAAGAAATAAAGATGAAAAGGATAGATTAAAAAGAATAAATAAAAGATAATAGTTTTGTTAAAATAATATTGAAATCAAATTAAGCAATAAAGATGAAAATGATAGATTAAAAAGATGTACCGGGAAGAAATCTTGAAAAGACTTTAACGAAGATAAAAAAATGTTTTGCAAACTCTATTAAAGAATAACGTCTAGAAGCACTTTTATTTAGTATGATAGAAGAATTGTATCACAATATTTTGCTTCTTAGAGGGTTGGTACATGCTTCAGGTAAAGATTTATTCTGTGTTGACTTGAAGAAAAAAAAATGAAAGAAAAGGAAAAAGGATAAATAAAGTAAATATTTGATGGTTGGAAAAGAAAGCCATTTAAAAATTATAAAATATTATTATTTTAAAATTATGAATAATTTAAAATTAAATAATTAAATAATTATAAATTTATTTTTACATTTGTTAATTATGAAATAATGGTTAAGAGAACTATTTTTTATAAAATATGGTTTGTTTTATGTTTATTTTCCTGTCAATTTTATCTATTTTATTTTTCTTTGAACATACATAACTCAAGGGACTCAAAAAAGAACTTGAAAAGTGGAGAAATGAAAAGTGAAGTTTACGACTTTTAATTGATTAATATTAATTAACTTGAACTGAAAAGAAATTAACCAAACAATAAACATGCACCAGTGATGGACTTTAAGCTCTTCCCTTAATTGAAGTTGAAGATTCGGCATCTGGTTGTTAAAGAACAATCGAGATAATTAATTCTAATAAGAGATAATTATGGATTAGATTTTTCAAAATTAACTATAGATGCAATCTAAATATAATAAAATAGATTAAATTTATAATTTAATTTATTTTAATAAAATTAACTTGATTCGTATTTTTTTAAAATTTAATTTAAATTAGATTAAATTAACTTTCATAATTAGATTAAATTAGATTTTGATCTAATAAGATCTAATATACCGATACAGATCCAACTTGATTTGATCTAATTTGTTTTGGTTTGTCTATCTAAATGTCATTTGAGCTTGACATGAGTACAAACCGACTTATCTCAACCTAGGTTTGATTGGCACCCCTCAA
>Ga0209589_1005533_pt1:0-15000 | contig 21405 bp, 9 predicted proteins | sample CowpeawhiteBW_FD_187525 | JGI IMG/M metagenome (GOLD analysis project Ga0209589, IMG submission 187525) | Root nodule microbial communities of legume samples collected from California USA - Cow pea white BW (SPAdes) (version 2) | ecosystem: Host-associated > Plants > Roots > Nodule... | reverse complement strand
TGAAATGTGCTTGAAACGTTAGATAAACTTAACAAAATTTGATTAAAAGGACTAAATTCACGCATTTTTAAAGAAGAAGAATTAAATTGGTCAAAAGTTTTGATGAGGAACTAATTCCAAATTTTGCTGAAACTTGAAGGACCAAAAATATATTTAACCCTTGTTAATTTTAAATTTTTATCTTTTTATTGTTTATTTTAAACTTTTATCTTTTTATTGTTTATTTTAAACTTTTATCTTTTTATTGTTTATTTTAAACGTTTAAAAAGAATTTTAGCATAAAAATACCCTTTAAGAATGATACAGAACATATTGTCTTTTAAAATAGTCAAAATAGAAAACAATATGTATTAGGAAATCATATACCTCAACTTTGATTATTTTACTTATACGTCAAAGTTGCAAAGTTACATACAGAGAGGTGGTAAGAATATAATAAATTCAATTATTTGGTCACATGTAGTAAATAGTTTAGTCATGTAATTTCATAAGGTTGTACTTCTATTTTTTATTCTTTAGAATATTTGTTTAAATATGGATGAAAAGTTAAATTTAAACTTAAAACTAAGTTTCTGATTAGGTATGATATAACATACCTCAGTAAATAAATGAGGTGAAAAAGAATGTATAAAACATCTAATAAAATACAGAAGTTAAACAATGACTTATAAATACTCATTTATTGAGTTTTTTTTTTTTGTTTATATTTTGTATGTAGTGAGTTCTAAATACTTATTTTATTGACTTTTGTTTTTATTTTGTAAGTAGTTAGTGTTGTACAAACACTACTAGAAATTCTCATATTACATGAGGTTTTTTCTTGCAAATTTGTTAAAAAAAATTATAAGAAAATATTTTTTTCTACTATTTTTTCTAAGAATTTTAATTGGCAAGTCGTGGGTAATCATTTCCTACAAAATTATAAAATTTGTAAATATTTTTTACAAAATTTGTTGTAAAAAGTGTTTTATACAAAATATTTTGTAAGAAAACAAAATTATAAAATTTATAAATATTCTCTACAAAATTTGTTGTAAAAAGTGTTTTATACGAAATATTTTGTAAAAAAATTGGTAGCAATTTCTTGCAATTTTTTTTTTCTCAACAAAATTTGTATGTATTTTCTACGAAATTTTTTTTAAAACAAAATTGGTAGGAAGTATGAGTTATTTTAGTAGTGAAATAAATTTTAATAGATAAATAGAATGTGTGTAATGACACATAATGTGGTATAAGTATGAAATTTGTTAAAGAAAAATAATATTTTGACTTTACTAATTATCTTTAAATGAATAAAATTGAAAATATTTTTAATATTTTTTATTATAAAAAGTGCAAGTAAATCATCTTAACTTAAGAAATATCAATGTTAGTTTTATTAATAATAGTTTTCATGAATTAATTGTAAGAATCTACATAAAAATATAATATAAATATTTTAAAAAAATTGGATGAGACAAATTATAGTATTTGTAATGTATGTTTAATTATTTATATTTTTATGTTGAAAATTAATTACAGTTTGTTACATATGTGTGTGTTTTTGTAGACATGATGCTTGTTTCATGGTGATGTTTGTTGAGAGGAGGAATTTGAGAAATTATTTTAAAAACATTTTTACTTTTATGTAATTTTATTTATACATTATTTTGGGATTTGACATGTGAGTACGGTGTAATATAAATGATAGGTGCCACCATACATAGCTTTCGTGCACCAACCAGTATAGGTATAATAAATCGAATGTTACATATGTTTAATAAAATTTTGCCCATATGCTTGAATTGGCACGAGGAATTTATTTTGAACAATTGAATTATCATGATAATTAAATGAAAGTATATGAGAGTTAAAAAGACTAAAATTATATAAGAATCGACAGATAACCCTGATAATTAAATTAACATATTTTAAAATAGCATAATATTGTAAATAAAAAACAATTCTTTACATTTGTAATAAATTTCTTTCATGGTAACAAATACAAAAGTTTAACTTATAATATTATATTAGATATTATTATAAACTCTCTCAACTATTTAAATTAATTTATAATATACTTACTTATATTATTGAAATAATATTGCTTAAATTAATTTTATTATCGAAACAAATGACATAACATTATTTATTCAAGCACAGTTGGTTAAAAATTATATATATTTCAAACAAGAGAATTAGGTAATAATATACAAAATGAAATTTAAAAAATGAAATTATAAAATTAAATTAAAGATTTCCTATATAATACCGTTAACATGAAAGTAGTATTTTTGATCGAATGTTAAGTCAATGTAACATTTTAGAAACCACAGTTAAAAATAAACAAGTTATTCAAACAGTGATTCATGATGATGGTATTTGAGTAAGATAGTATAAAAGTAAATAAATTAATAAAAATAGATCTTCAATATAAATAAGGTTGTACTATAGTAAATAAATACTTATCCATATTGAACTATAAGAACTGTATTAATATTTGTATTAGGTGATATAAAAAATATTAAAGTCTCATTAGTCAAATACAGATGAATTTGAAGTCGACTAGTATCTTACGGCATCTGATTGTATCACTGAAACACATACATTTGTAATGTAATAATAGAGGTTTTGTTTTATTGTTGAATTAAAAACTGCATGACGTGTATGTAATCATTACTGTAAAATAAAGTTTTAAGTTGATGAAGAATATATATCTTATTTAATAAGTTTTAAGTATATATATATATATATATATATATATATATATATATATATATATATTAAGATGTTCTTTAATAAAAGTAAATTTTAATATTTAAAAAAAAAAATAGTTATAAAAAATAATATTAAATAACAGTGGGAAATAAAAATGGTGTCAAAATACAATCTCCTGTGTAATAATCATCTTGTTAGTATTAGATATAGGAAGTGTTTGAATTAACTTGTTCTCAAGTGAAAATATTTTTGTTATAAAATATTGAGAAAAGAATAAGTGTGTGAAGAAAAGTAAATTGTTGGAATAGTCTTTGATGTTGACCCATCACTGTCAACCTAGGAGACCCATCTCCTTCGCCATGAAGGGTGGTTGCAGCAGCTTCGTTGTCTTCATTCTGCACCGCATCTTTATGGAACAACAGAAAACAACGTTTGGATCATATTTTTTAACATGTCTAATAAGGTTACCAAGAGACGTAGTTTCATTTCTTAACAATTCTTTTATGAGTTTAGATCTTAAATTGAATATATAAATAAGGGTTAAATAGATTTTTAATTTTTTAATTTTCAGAAAACTTTAAAATTAGTTCATTTCGAAACTTTGAACCAATTTAGTCGTTAATCTTTTAAAATATGTAAATTTAATCTTTTTAATCAAATTTTGTTAAATTTATTTAACATTTTAAGTACGTTTGTAATGGTATTTGACTTAACATTAAAATAAAAATATGTCCAACAATAAACAACTCAAAAATATAATCATGAAATGTGTACGAAATATCAAATAAACCTAAAAAAATTGATCAAAAGGATTATATCTATGTATTTCGAAAGATAAAAGACTAAATTTATCTAAAATTTTGAGATTGACTAATACCAAAATTTAATCCTATAAATAAAAAAATTAGTAATATATAATAAAAAGACTTATAGATCTACGGTCATCTTAATATCACATTAAATTTGGATCTATTTTACCATGAAAAAAAAAACGAAAAAAAGATGAGGTTCTTTTTACGTTTGGATCTTAAAGTGTGAGTGATAGGGTGAAAAAGGAAGACGAGAAGGAGGGTTATAATGTAAGAGTTGGGTTGCAATGTTTAATCTGTCAGTCTTCTTGATCTGTTTTACTTAATTTGTTAGATTGGTGGGTTAAAAATAGGGTGCAACCATTCGGTGACTTTTTTATTTTCAATTTAAAATTAATTAAAAAAATCATTTAAAGAATTAACTTAATTTTATTTATAAATTACTTAAATTTTAATTATTAATTATAATAGAATAATTTAATATATAACTATAATAATTATTTTCATTTATTTAATTGAAAATATTAGTTAATTAATTAAAAGAAAAATATTTATACAATTAAATATATTTAAAAAATATTTATATATAAATATATGTATAATATTATATATATATATATATATATATATATATATATATATATATAAATTTTAAAAATTAAAAATAAGGTTGGTGCAATGATTTTTTGTCAGTTTTAATTTTAGTACGAAAAATTTTCATTCTTGTTTTAGGGAACAATAATAAACTGGACGAATTCTATTTATCAGGATAACATCTCATTTAATAGTATAAAATTTTTAAATAAAATATTAAAATTTTGATGAAACAAAATATATACTTATAAACATATATAATATTAATATAATTATTCAAAAACATAATTATAAACAACTAATTTTTTTTTCAAAAGAAATATAACTCCTATACAAACTACAAAAAACCTATGCATTATTCCACAACTTCACTACTCTTGACCGGAGAATATCTTCACTTGTGTTTCTTCTCAACTCACATAGTTAAGTAATCATTGCAAAAGACACAAACAAAACACAAGCAATACAAAACATATTATAAAATAAGTAAAACAACATTAAGAAGATCTTTAAGGATCAACAAACTAATAATTTCTAGTGATTATGAAGTGTATTTACAATAATCAGATTATAACATTGGAGTCGAAAATGATCTTGAAGGGGAACAAATGAAGAATGTTACATGTGCTTTAGTTGTTGGAAGTCTAATGTATGCTCATGTTTGGACTAGATACATTTCACAATTAGAATTTTGGGAAGACATTAGAATAATGCAAGTGTTGACCACTGGAAAGCTGCAAAGAAGGCAATGAGATATCTTCAATGATCAAAGAATTTCATGTTCATATACAGACAAATTGATATTTTATAGGTGATACGCTACTTTGATTCAAACTTTGTTGCATTAATACCAGAAAAATCAATATTTTGTTATATTTTTATGTTAACTAGTGGAGTTATATCTTGGAGCAGCTTGACTACTACTTCCACTACAGAGATTGAGCTTTTTGTTGTTTTTAGGCGACCTGACCTCATATTATGTATGATTGAAAATTTTTATATTTGGGTTTAGAGTTGTAGATTTAATTGCTAGGTCATTTAAGTGTATTATGATAACTTTGTTGCGGTATTTATCACTAAAAATAATAGAAGTGAAAGTAAAAATGAACATTAAATATATAGCTTAAGAGAACGTGTTAAGTGGTCATTGACTTTATTAGCATCGAGTCCATGATTGTCAATCCTTTGACTAAAGACATGTCATTAAAGAATTTTAAGAATCATTTAGCACAAATGAGTTGGTTCCATGATGTAACAATCTTTAATTTTACTTTGATCAAACTTTGATAAACATATTTGGGTACATATGATTTATTCATCATAGTTTAGAGTGTTTGATGAGAGACTTGATATATTGTGATACATGAGAGATAATAGTCAATAGAGCTGTCAAAACGGGTAGTCTGACCCGACCTGGCTTGACCTACCACGATTGATGATTTAGTGAACCAATCCAACCCGGCTCACTTTTTAGCGAGCCAAAAAAATTCGAACCCGGCTCAGCCCACCACGGGTTGGCGGGTTAAACGGGTTGACTCACGAGTTCACTTAATTAAAAAGATATTATTTTTTTTTATTTTTTTTCAGTCAAAACTAAATTCTAATTCTAATTAAAATCTAAATAAACTTTAATACAATCCAAATACAAACCAAAATAAAAAAATATAAATTATTTATGTGTTGGATAAAAAAAAACTTAACATGATCCAAATGTAAAGTCTAACTTAATAAAAAATAAATAAAAACACTTGTGTGACCCTTTTATTTGTGGGTTGGTGAGCCAACTCGGCTCACCACAGGTTCAACCCGAATGAGCCGGGTAAAAAATCAACCCGTATTAAAATTTGTAAACAAATTTCAACCCGACCCAACCCGAACCCGTGATGAGCCGGGTTGGCTTGCGGGTTCCGACCCATTTTGACAGCTCTAAGTTTTAGAGGTTCTGTTAGGGGTGGCAATGCGGGCCGGCCCGCCCCGTTTAGGCCCGCCCCGCATAAGGCCCGTACACCACGGGCCGGCCCGCCCCGCCCCGCACATTTTATGCGGGCCGCATACTCTGGCCCGCCCCGCATATACGTTGGCCCGCGGGCCGGCCTGCTTTTTTTTTAATTTTTTTAATTTTTTATGATAAAACTTTCAATGTTTAAAAATTGGGAAACTTTAAAAAGTTCACAAAATTAAGTAAAGACTTTGGGGAATTAGATGATAAATTGATAATTCAACATTTTCATCATATTCATACTATGACATACACAATGTATTCTTTAAATTTTAGCACATTAAAAGTTACATAATACTTGTCTTTTCCAGTTATACAAGAATTTGAAATGTTAATGCAAGAGTCCATAAAATAAGTAATTAATATACACAAGTACAATTTTTTTTATGCGGGCTTGCGGGCCGGCCCGCGCGGACCGCGGGCCTATGCGGGCTGAGCCTGCGTGGGCTTGCGGGCTCACTATCCTGGCCCGCCCCGCGTTTTTTATGCGGGCCTACGGGTCGGACCTGTGGGCCAGGCCCTAATTGCCATTCCTAGGTTCTGTCACCATAATTCTTGTATTTAATTTTTTGTATTGATTGATAATAGAATAAATAGATCATGTGGGAGAATATTGACAATTTTTGAGATATGTTGGATAATAAAAATATTCACCCTAAATCAATTATTTCCACATGATCAATTTATTTAATCCTTATTTTTTGTCCGCATTAGTTTTACGATCTTCAATATTATAACTTTGATTAATATTTAAAATTATTTAGATGAGTTATATTAAAAATTAAAGAAAATATATGAAAAAAATAATCAATAAATTAAAACTAATTTATACGGAGTTTGGAAGTAGTTCGTAACAATAGTATTTTAATAAATTTAATGTTAGACCATAAATTTTCTTTAAAAAAAAGAAAAGAAAAAGAAGTTCAAGAATAAACACTAAAAGAAGTTTATAAACAAATATTATTTATGTTTTCTTTTCTTACTTTAATCTACGTCTTTTAAAAACGATACCTTGAGGATACGTCATATTTTAAAGTGACCAATATAAAAGGAATAATTTTCAATATTTTTTACTTCTAATGTATAGATAGATTAATTTTGACCTAATTATAACAAGTGGAATTTTATTTAATTTTTTATTTTTCCCCTCAAATTTGTTACAGAAAAACTCGTCCATGTTTATAATACCATAATTTTTAAGAGACTTTCTGATGTAATGATGACTCAATATCTGAATCATAAGATTGTATATTTATTAAAATTAAATGTGCGGGTGAGTTTCTGTTAGAAAAAATTATGAGTTAGAGGGAGAGAGACGTGAATACACTGACATACCTATCAACAGTAGGGACATAGTTTTAACATGTTTTTTGAATGTAACTGTTTTTCATCTTTGGTCCCCTTAGCCAGCTTTAAGAAAACACAAATATATTGTTTGTCAATAGATTAATCATCAAACATTAATATTCGTATTTTTCTTAATGAAAATGAAAATTCATTGATATATAAGTTATTTTTTACTATTTAATATTATGATGTACTTATTGTAATATTATTAAATTTTTTATGCAATAAAAACTACTTATAACATATGTGTTTGTTTCTTTTTTACCCGCTTACAATTTTGTTGGACCTACCAGTAGTGTTCGGTATCAGTTTTTTTCATTACCTGCGTGATCGTTATCTCTTTATTTTGAGTTTGAACATTTTATTGTTTTCTCATATTATTTATAATTTCTACGTAATCATTTAACATATCTTTTAATAAAACTTTCTTTGAAGACACTTAAAATTTAGTTTAATTATTTTGTCCTCTTTATAATAGTAATTTATAAGTTTTGAATTTCACTTAAATATTTTATGGTTATTGTTTATTCAACATAATGTCTAAATTTTAGGTTGTTTTGTTTGGAAGCACTATTTTCTCAAAATAAACAAATATATTTGTAATAAATATACAAATGAGAAAAATAAACATGTTTACATGATGTTTTTATATTATATTTAGTTTAGTTTATTCATAAATTTCACTTTAGTGTTGTTTTCGTTTAAAATATTATATTTGATGAATAATAATTTAAGTAAATTAAATAAAAATAATTTTACGGTTTTTTTAAGTTAATAATCAGACATTTCAATTTAAATATATTAAACTGAATTTTGATATCCAAATCAAATATATTTATGATAAAAGTTTATTTAAGTGAAAATATTTGTTAGAGGTGTCAATTTGACCCAACCAAAAAAGCCCACATTGATAAAAAGTCACCAACAAAGAAGTTCACACGGCCAAAAACCCTACAAAAGCTCTGTGGGCCAAGGCCAACCTATGGGCTTTCATCTTTCACATGAAAAATATATTACTATATGTGAGACAGGCCTAACGAACCTTACAAGCACGACGACTCGAATAGGTCGAACGACCTGGACCTGCCCAACGACCTCTACAAGAACAATGACTCAAACGAGCCTGATGATCCAAACAGGCCCAATGACCCGAAAAGGCCCGACGACCCGGATGAGACCGATGACCCAAACGATCTGGACGAGCCTGACAACCAGGACAAACCCGACAACACAAACGAGCCCGATGACATGGACGAGCCCGACGACCCGAACGGGTCCTACGACCCAAATGGGCCTGACGACCCAGACTAGCCCTACAAGCCAAACAAGCCTAACAACCCGGAGGGGCCCGACGACTCGGACGGGCCCGACAACCCGTATGGAGTCGATGACCCAGACGATCCCTACGATCGAGATGGGCCCGACGACCCAGACGAGCCTGATTACACGGACGAGCCTGACAACCCGAATGAGCATGACAACCTAGATGGGCCCGACGACCCGGACATGCCCTACGACCTAGACAGGGCCAATGACCCGAACGACACCGACGACCCGTATGAACTTGATGACCCGAACGAGCCCTACGACCCAAACAGGCCCGACGACTCATACGGGCCCGATGACACAGACAATTCCAACAACCTGGACGAACCTGACGACTTGGATTGACCCTACAACCCAGACAGGCCCGATGACCCGGATGGACCCAACGACTCGGACGAGCCTCATGATCCAAATAGTCCCAACGATCCAAACGGGCCCGAGGAACCGATTGGGCCAGATTACCTGGACGATGATCGATACAGGCCAAACGACACAAACAGAATCATCCGTGTTGTCGGGCCCGTTTGGGTCGTCGGGCCCGTCCGGGTCATTCGGCCTTTTCGGATCGTCCTGGTCATCGCGCCCGTTCGGGTCATCGGGCCCATCCGGGTCGTCGAACCCGTTCAAGTCACTTTGCTCGTCTAGATCATCGGGTCTGTTTGTGTCGTTGGGCTCGTCTTGGTGGTCGGGCCTGTTCAGATGGTTGGGCTCGTCCGAGTCGTCTGGGCCCATTCGGATCGTTGGGCATGTTCGGGTCGTCGAGCCCATTCAGGTCATTGTGTCTGTTTGGATTAACGAGCATGTCCGTGTCGTTGGGCTCGTCTGGGTGGTCGGGTCTGTTCGGATCGTTGGGCTCGTCTGAGTCGTTGGGCCCGTCCGGGTGGTCTAGGTCGTAAGGCTCGTCCAGATCGTCGGGCCCATCCAGCTCGTCGGGCTCGTCCGGGTTATGGGGCCCATCTGGGTCATCGGGCCCATCCGGGTTGTCGGGCCCGTCCAGGTTGTCAGGCCCGTCCAGGTTGTCAGGCCCGTCGTGATCGTCGGGCTCGTCCTTGTCATCGGGCCTGTCCTGGTCATCGGGCCCGTCTGGGTCGTCGAGCCCGTCTAGGTCACTCAACTTGATCTTTGACTCTGGCTTAATGTAGTATTATTTGGGGGGCTAACCCACCTTAGCCCTAACCCTAACCCACTAAAGAGGGGGCTTTGGGGGCTAGGGCTTTTTTTTGGCCCCCTCATTTGGGGGGCCCCTAAAAGGGGGCTTTATGAAGAGTGGGTCAGGGCTAGCCCATGAGCTAGGGGTCAAATTGACACCTCTAATATTTGTAGAGTGATTTTTATAAATACATTTGATCTCTCATATTGTGCATACACACTACAACAAATTGGTATAATTGAAATATTCTTAATGTAGCTTGTACCTTGTAGGTTGATGAATGTATTTCTATCATTTTGTGAAATGGATGTTCCCTCATAAGTGTTCGTTTGATTAATAGAATTTTCATTGCACTACTATATAAGTGAGTACAAGCCTTGTAAATTTACTTTGTAAGATTAATTAATTCAAAGTCCACTCTTTAAAAAACTTCCTTTTTCTATTTGTTAATTACATATCTTACACAAAAATTTTCCAATATCATCTTACAATAAAAATTATTAAAAGTCACAAAAATTGTTTAGTGTAAGGCCCACTTAACATTTCGTCCTAACGTTTAAGGGTTGTCCTAATCAGTTGGGTCTAAGATTGGCCCATAGGGTTCTCAAAACCCTAAACCAACCCTAACCTTTCTCAATTTTGCCACTTTCAGAAAACAACACCTTTTTCCCTCCCTTGGATGCAGCCGCAAGCTCTGCTAGGGTTTAATCTCCACCTCTGTCAAGTTCGCTCAAACTCATTCTACTTCACGTAAGTTGACCTTCAGCCCTTATACTCTCCCCTTTAGCTTTATTTTTTTTTGTGGACCAACAGAGGTTCATAGGGATAACCTCGTTTTCTTTCTGGGTCAGTGTTTCTAGCTCTTGAACCTACTCTTGGAGCTGCTGTATTTTTTTGGTGAGTGTCGATGTCTTCCTCTAACCTCTGTCCAGGTAAGGGAAGCTATGGTTTACAACTTTTTATGATTTTTCATATGTTTTCTGGGTTTAAATCATATTCATGAGGTATGCTCGCTATTATAGTTGCTTGGTATTGGTTGAACTGTGATTTGGTATTGTTTATGTGTTTTGCACGTGTGAATAGTGGAGAAACCTGGTATTTTCGCCCAGACGAGCCAGTCTCGCCCAAGCGAGAGTACCAGAAGTTGTTCCCTAGAACTTGTGCGAGTTGTCGCTCAGACGACGAGCTCATGTTTTGAGCGAGAGTCCAACTCGCTCAGGCGAGGAGGTCTCGCCTAAGCGAGATAACGCGAAGGCCACTATTCCCACATTTCGAGCTCTCGCCTAGGTGAAAGGAGCTCGCTTGAGCGAGAGAACCCCCTCGCCTGAGCGAGACCTTTTATCCTGAGCGAGAATTGGGCGAGAATGTGCTCAAGTGTTGTTTTGTCCTCTATACTTGAATGATTGTCACATGTTTGGTTAGATTACTATGTTAAAGCATGAATTGTGTGATTTTGCATGTGTTGAATGGTTTATGGGCTGAAAATGATGAGCTTGGTATGATATTGGTAAGGAACATGATTGGATGGTTGGTTATGAATGTTGGTATGGAATTGGTATGCATGATACTTTTGTGCTTGGTGGATGAGACATAATTTTAGTATGGTTTAGGATGTAATTCCATGAATCTCTAGGTGAGATCTCATGGTGGTGCCTCATTGGTCAGAAAGTAATTCCACGATGGTTTCGTGGTGGTGCCTCATGGTCAGGACGTAATTCCATGACCCTTGTTAGTAGGAGCTCATGGTGGTGCCTCATGCTTAGGATGTAATTCCACGAAGGTTCGTGGTGGTGCCTCATTATATAATTTAGTAAGGATTCAAGTAAGGATTGCATCTTGACACTCTAAGGAGTCAGTTAGTCTCACATAGAGCGTACTGACTCAAGTGGTGAGAATAGCAAGAGGCCCTAGTCTTTGGCAGAATAATGGCCTTAGATGTTTGAAGACTAACCTTGTGAGTGGTAGGGTGAAACCCATTGGCAATTGGCTTTGTAGAGCAGTAGAGGCTACCACAAGTGCAAACATTCAGTGAATCCGACTGATTATATGTATCCGGATAATTGTGTCTTGAGTTTTAGTGTTTTGCTTGTCGGCCATTATATGCTTGGGTGGATTTATGTACGCTTGACTTTTAAATTGTATGTTCAATTGTATTATGAAAACCTTTTTACTCTAGCTTACCCTTCTGTTTGTTGTATGTTTTGTGTGGGATTTTCTCCTTTTGCGATGATCATTAATTTATTGATGTGAGCAGATGTGAGAACTTCTCGTGGTCATTAGGGTGATGGGAATTCCGCTACATAGCTTGTTTGGGCCGAATCCTCTTGTTTCGGGTCTTCTTTTAGGGTTGTGACCCATGTATTATCTTGCTCCTAGAGCATGTATTTTGAATACCGTTGTACTTTTCTTTCGGCTTTGTTATTGGCATCGTGGTGTGCCTTAATCCTCTCTTCTAACACTTTTGGGATAATTGTAATGGTTTAAACATGTGTCCCTTTTTGATACTGTCATTTTATATTATATCTTGTGTGATGTTTCATTTATAGATTTATCTTCTATTAAATGAGAAGTTACATTTAGCTTTTTATCGATCGAAAGTAACAATAAGACTAACAATTTTCTATATGACAATCTTAAAGTATTATATTGTTTCAATATATCCAATTGATAAAACAAATAAATATATAATAATTTTAATATATATATATATATATATATATATATATTTTCGTATTAAAAAAATGTATCCAAGAATATGTTTGTACCATTTTTTATGCTATAGATTAAAATTGGATCTTGGGTGCACAAACACTTCCCATGCTTTTACATAAATCCTTTTCTATAATGTGTATTTAGTCTCTCATCCCATCACCTTCCCTTAATTATTTTTGAGAAAGTGTGGGCAGGATTATGTACTTTCATCTTTGTCATGACATTTTATCAACTCAATCATATCATCAATTATTGATAGTAAGCTTTTCATGTTTCATTTTCTTTTGCTATATATAATTACTACAAGCCAAAATCTCACAAGATTGAAACAATAATGCTAAATAATTTTCTTTTTTATTCTTTTTAACTTTTAGTTGATAGCTAGTAAAAACGTGTAAAAGTATAACATTTAAATACTTACAATTCAAGAACATTTTAACCTTTTAATCAGAACTTTATTTCACTATGTGTGTGGGCTGCATAATAAACTTTCTAGAATCATGTCGAAATGTGTTAACGTGATTTTAATTAAACTTTAATATGCTTGATTTCTTGCTCCGAAATATATTTTAGGTTTAGAATTAACTTTGAGTGGAGTTAATTTTAATTGAATAAAAAAATTATATTTAATTTTAAAACTAGCTTGTGTTTTGTCAAAAAATATTTAAACATAATTCATGTTACTATAAAATCCATTTATGAATACCTTTTATTTAAAACTGATTCTATTACCACTCATTCGAATAAATACTTATTCACAGAATAATACAAAAATGTCACGAGTCATAAAGTCGTGAGGAATTGAAAGATGTGAATCTTGAAAACAAACTTGTACCTTCCCACCTAACTTTCATAGATAACGTTACTATTCAAATAATTTAGTTTCTATTTGTTTTAACCTTTTTCAAAGAAAAAATGACGTAGGAGTAATGATAACCCTAAAAATTCACCCAAAGAAAAAAAAAATAGGGCATTCAAAGAAAGGAAGTGAATACTTAAAAAAAATGTTTTTCCTATATTTTAAAATTAAAGTTTTCAACAATTTTAGATAATTTTACTTTTTCATACAAAATTTTAACTCAATCTTCAACAATTGTAATAAAATGATAAAAGAGACACAAATCACAATGTGGTGAACTTGGGTTATAAACTTCACTTTTTGCTTTGGGATGGAAATGTGAGAGAAAGCATAACATCAAATATTTAAATAGTATGCATAAAATATATTCAGAGAAAATTAGGGTGAATATGTAAGTAGTTTTTTCACCTTTTGAGGAATATAAATTTCTATTTATGTTGAGTTTATGATGTCTATTTATGTTTTGGAGCATGTTTTGATGCATGATTTTCAAAAGCATTGGTTGAAGAGTGATTATTCTTTAGTCTCTCATGATTTTTTGGATCAATAAGTGATTCATTAGAATATTTTTAATAAATTTTCACGTGATGACTAATGATTGATGGACTTTGAAACTTAGTTAAGACGTTAAAATTTATAGTGATGATATGACCCTATTTGAAAAATATTCTTTTTATCTAAAGATTATAATTTAAGAAATTATCTCTATTACAATAAAAATCATATGTTATAATATGTAGCCCTCACTAATTTCTTTTAATTAAGTAAAAAGCCTTGTTTCATCAATTTTTTTATTAAAAATTAATTAAATTTATATATAAAAGAAATTTATTAAATATATTGTATTGTTTAAGAAAAATAAAACACTCTCAAAATAAATAATCCTAAATAAAAATCTATAAAAAAAAACATAGGACAATGTTACTTTTTATGAAACACTCGGTCAAAATGAATTTTACCTTTTCATGAAAAGCAAACAAGTACTCACTGAATGAAAAAATTAAATATATACAAAAAAAAAATTAAAAGCAAAAAATAAGTCATAAAAGATTTCGAAAAACACAAATCATACCTTAAAACGCGACATTTATTGAATAAATAAATAAAAGTAGTATAAAAATGCAATTTTTATCAAAAGAATAATAAAATAGAAGTAGTACATATGTATTCTCATAATCAGGTCAAAAGGTTGAAGAATATTAATTAAATTTTTTTATGTTATTCGAGTTAAAAGTGAAAATAAAAAGAAGATTGTGCATAGATTTTTTTTAGTTTTTGTAATTTTTTATTGAGTATTTAAAATATATTTTTGCTAGTATATTAAAAAAAATGAAAATACTTCAAAACATTAAAATTGATCTCCATCGATACAAATAAAGTATAAAAAATTCAAAAAAAAAAATCTAAAAGAAAATATGCATAATTACAGTTAAACATAAACTAGAAAGAAAATATGATTTCTTATCAAATAATTTGGTTTTAGCTTTTGAGAGAAAAAAAAAAAAAA
>Ga0209589_1005531_pt1 | contig 21409 bp, 21 predicted proteins | sample CowpeawhiteBW_FD_187525 | JGI IMG/M metagenome (GOLD analysis project Ga0209589, IMG submission 187525) | Root nodule microbial communities of legume samples collected from California USA - Cow pea white BW (SPAdes) (version 2) | ecosystem: Host-associated > Plants > Roots > Nodule | place: USA... | reverse complement strand
ACAAGTCAACTAAAGTTGATTCAACTAAGTCAACTTAGGGAATCAAAAATAACAAACACAAATGAAAGGGATGAAGGATTAGTGAACTTCCTTTCTAAACATGCTTAGTCTTCTTAAGCATGTGCCTTCATCCTTGGTTGGGGTCAATCCTTCATCAGGGTATTAAGGACTTGACCAGGGTCTAGCTATGATAATATAATTGGGTGTATTTATTTTACTTACACTATATGTTTCTTATATTCTTTTGAGCTCACCCTTTCTGTTTGTGCTTGGCGATGATCGTGTAATTCTTTACACGGAAGCAGTTGATGATACAGGTGATGCTGCTAACACTTGAGACGGAAAGAAGGGCTAGCTTGGGATTCGAGATAGGAACTATTTATAAATTCTTTTATTTTATTGGATTTTGAAAATAGTAATAAGACTATTTTCATAGCTTTAATTGATCTTTGACGGTTGGAAGAATTTTTTAATATTTGACAGATTGAGTCATGCCCTCTCACCGACCTCGGCAGGTGGGTGACGAAGTCCATGGAAATGTTGTCCCATTTCCACTACGGAATATCAAGAGGCTCCAATATACCACCCGACCTCTGATGCTCAATCTTCGCTTTCTGACATACCAAGCAGGAAGCGATGTAATCAACCACATCTGTCTTCATGCCCGTCCACCAGAAAGTAGCTTTCAAGTCTTTATACATCTTAGTCATACCTGGGTGTATGCTAAGACGACTCTTATGCCCCTCATCTAGGAGCATCTTCCTTAAGACTCTACTACTAGGAACATACACTCTCTCCCAAAATCGTAGGATACCGTCCCTGCCCATCCGGAAATCCTTCCTCTTCTCAGTGCCCAACTCACTAATGATCTGTTGTAGCTCCTGATCCTTACCTTGTTCCACTCGAACCTCATCTAGGAACTCATTCGTGATCCTCAACATGCTACACCGTATCTGTCCTGCCCCCACATCCAGCCCCAAATTCATGTCCCGCAACTGTTCTATCAGCTCCAACTCTCTAATCATCATAGCTGACACATGAATTCTCTTCCTACTCAGGGCATTTGCTACGACGTTAGCTTTACCAAGGTGGTACAATAGCTCAAAGTCGTAGTCCTTTAGATACTCCATCTAACGCCTCTGTCTCATATTCAGCTCCTTCTGATCAAATAAATATTTTAAGCTTTTATGATCGCTGAATACCTGAAACTGCGCCCCATACAAATAATGCCTCCATGTCTTGAGGGAAAACACAATTGCCGCTAACTCCAAGTCGTTTCGGGTAATTTTTCTCATGCACCTTCAATTGTCTCGATGCATAGGCTACAGGTCGTTTATCCTGCATCAGCACATAACCCAACCTCTAATACGAGGCATTACGGTATACCTCAAACATTTTCGTCGTGTCAGGGATTGCTAGTACTGGTGCGGTAGTCAATCTTCTCTTCATATCTTCAAAATAGGCCTCACACTCATCTGTCCATGAGAAGGGCTGGTCCTTTCTGGTGAGCTGTGCCAGGGGACTCACCATCTTGGAGAAACCCTCCACGAATCGCCGATAATACCCTGCCAAACCCAGGAAACTCCGAACCTCTGTAACTGTCTATGGCCTCTCCCACTTCACTATTGTCTCGATTTTTGCCGGATCGACTGTTATTCCTTGGGCTGAGATCACATGGCCCAGGAATTGTACTTCCTCTAACCAAAATTCACATTTCGATAACTTCCCATATAATTGATGTTCTCAGAGAATCCCCAACACCACCCTCAAATGCTCTGCATGTTCTTCTCTACTCTCCGAATAGATCAGTATATCGTTGATGAACACTACCACAAACTGCTCCAGATATAGCCGGAAAATCCTATTCATGTAGTCCATGAATATGGCCGGCGCATTGGTCACCCCAAATGGCATCACCACATACTCGTGGTGACCATAACATGACCTAAAAGTAGTTTTCTGTACGTCCTCTGGCCTGACTAGGATCTGATGGTATCTAAACCTCAAGTCTATTTTTGAGAACACCGTAGCTCCCCTCAACTGATCCAATAGGTCATCAATCCTCGGCAATGATAACTTATTTTTTATCGTTAACTTGTTCAGCTGCCGGTAATCAACACATAACCTAGAGCTACCATCCTTCTTTTTCACTAACAAAACCGGTGCTCCCCACGGTGATGCACTCGGTCGGATGAACTTCTTCTTGAGTAGGTCCTCAATCTGTTTCTTTAACTCAGCTGGCGCCATCTTGTACGGTGGCATAGAAACTGGCCCAACGCCAGGGATGAGGTCAATGGAGAAATCTACATCCCTGCTAGGAGGCAACTCTGGAATCTCATCCGAAAAGACATTTGCATATTCATCCACCACTGGAACCCTGTTGATTTTCTCGGCCGTACTCATCTTCTCCGCATGAGCCACTATCATATAACATGTAGCTCCAGCCTCAATCTCCTTCGCAACCTGATTAGACGAGATAAGCTCCAACCCGACTGTATCTGGGAACACTACCCTGCGTCGTCCACAATCGATGAGAACATGGTTGCTCGACAACCAGTCCATGCGCAGAATCACGTCTAAACCCTCAATCGGCAGGCAAATAAGATTCAGCTTGAACTTGCAGCCTGCCACCTCCATAGGGCACCCCACACATACAGAAGTGGTGGATACCTAACCAGATGCTGGCGTCGCAACTATCAGTTCACACTCCAGCTCTCGCATCGCAAGCCCAAGCCTCTTCACACATTCATTCGACACGAATGAATGGGTGGCTCCTGAGTCAAACAACACCACAACATCGTGGTTACACAACAAACACAAAAACTACAATAAGTTACCTGACTTTGTTGCCTCTATAGTCGTCAAGGCGAACACACGCCCCGGTGCTCGGGGCCGATCTCTAACAGGTTTCTTGGTTGGTGCACCCCTAGCTTGTTTTCTGTTAGGACACTGACGTGCAAAGTGTTTAGTCTACTCACACATGTAGCACTTACCAGTGCTACTACCTCCACCTGTACTGCTAGCAGGTCTAGTACAGTCTCTCCTCAAGTGCTCCCTGCCATAGTTATAGCACTGTAGCCTCTTGGAGGTAGTCGGTGGCCTGCTATATGGTTTCTTCTGTGATGTGACATCTGGAGCAGTCTTCTACTGTCTCCCTCCCTTGCTAGACCCCGTCTCCAACTGCTCCACAGTTTTGGCCTGCTCGACCAAAATTGGAAACTCTCTAATCTGGAGCGGCACAATGAAGCAGCGCAGCTCATGTTTCAGTCCGCCCTCGAACTTCATGCACCTCCACTCCTCGGTAACTACAGGCGAGTAGAAACGTGCCAAGTACTCGAACCGCTCTATGTATGCCTGCACGGTCATAGTTCCCTGTTGGAGGGTAAGGAACTCTGCCTCCCGCTCGTGCCTCGCGCTGTCTGGGAAGTACTTCTCCAGGAACCTCGTCCTGAAGGTAGTCTAGGTTACCTGCTCCTCACGGGTCTGCATCAACTACTGCATCCCCTGCCACCAGTACTCCGCATCTGCCACCAGAAGGAATGTAACAAATGACAACTTTTAAGCATTCGTGCATGCCAACACTCTACAAATCTTCTCACACTCCCGCATCCAAGCGTCTGCCTCGTTAGGAGTGCCTTGCCAGAGAACTTAGTTGGCCTGTGTTTCATGAAGTCCTCCATAGATACTGGTCTGGTAGGTGCCACTATGGCTTTGGGTGGCGCCGTTATAGGCTGCATTGCGTCCACCATACGATGAATTGCCTGAGCTATATCATCAGCTCCAGTAGTGTTTCTTCTCCTCCTGTTAGCCATAGCTCACGCGCCACATCTTATAGTTGTTCACACACACAGCTCAAATTAGGATTTCACATCAAAAATTGATGTAAAAATACAAGCAATTAGTCACGCACGCGTAACACGATAAGCTCACTCCCCATAGACCCTAAAATCATTTTTGAAAACCATTGCTCTGATACCAAATGTAACATCCCATCAAGATATAACGAATTTATAATTAAATAAAAGCAATAATTTAAAATACGCGGCAGTTAATAATACCTCGTTATCCCAAACCGTAGGAAAATTCAAAATTTATTAATTAATCATCAAGAGTTCAAGTCCAACATGACTAAACACATAATTCATAAAAATCTCGTAAGGGTTTACATCATATTTCAAAAATTAATTGAAAATAAACACTAGTCTTTCCCAGTCTATCCCCCCTCTGCTGCTAAGTATCACCTGAGCCACCTGCATCAACAATATCTGCTCCCGTGTACTGTAAAACCCGTGAAAATTAAATAATTAAATAATTAATAAATGCGGGTAGGAAGAACATTTATGGTATTTAATTTTGATTTGTATGATGTGAAATAGTACTAGTTCAAGTGGTTAAGAGTACTTTAATTGTGTGAGAGGACTTGGGTTCAAGTCCTATGTATCCTATTTATGTATTAATTAATTATTAATGTTTTAATAATATGTGTAATTATGTTGTGGAATAATATAATATGTGAATTATATTAGTTAGCAAGAAACATGAATTGGCTTGATGGCTTAGCATTAAACCTAAACATTAAATAATTAATAAATGCGGGTAGGAAGAACATTTATGGTATTTAATTTTGATTTGTATGATGTGAAATAGTACTAGTTCAAGTGGTTAAGAGTACTTTAATTGTGTGAGAGGACTTGGGTTCAAGTCCTATGTATTCTATTTATGTATTAATTAATTATTAATGTTTTAATAATATGTGTAATTATGTTGTGGAATAATATAATATGTGAATTATATTAGTTAGCAAGAAACATGAATTGGCTTGATGGCTTAGCATTGATTTGGTATTGGCATGGTTGTGGGTTCAAGTCTTGGAGAACCAAATTAAACTTTATTTTTGTCAAACTTAGTTTTGGATTGATTATGAAAGGGTAGAGGAAAACCCTAGCAGCCAAAGAGGGTTGGAAAACCATCATAAGACAACCAATTAAAGGACATTAACCATAATTTAATTGGATTTTCGTTTTAGACCATTAAACCGCATTAAGAGCACTTTTAAAAGGCTAATTAGAGGTAAGAAAGAGAGTTTTGGTGGGCTGTTATTGTGGTTGCAAAAGGGAGAACGAAAATTTAGTGTTTGTGAGGATTTAGAGTGTTGAGGAGAACCAAAGAGGGCCATTAGTGATCAAAGGAGAATTTTTCAAAGTTCTAAGCAAAAGAGACCAGGTTAGGGGAGCTTTACGCGTTAACTTTAATTTTAATTTGATTGGCATGCTAAATAGGGTAATTTCATGCGTCGATTAATTTAATTCTGATTGATGTCCTGAATTTGATATGATTTTGTATGAATTATTGTATTCCAATTAAAGTGGTGATTCTGGAATATTTCCAGAAATTGTCTAGTCGGTGATGAAGACGATTCTTTCCTCTTTTAGGTAATTTAGGGTTCCTATAGAGGAACCACCTGAAATAGGGTAAAATAGCCCATTGAGAGACTGCCATGTGTCCAGATAGTCTCTCTCCCCATTAGGGTTTGACTACCGTGAGTGACTGCGCGAAGGTTACGATGGTTGACGCGGTGGCGGCGAAAACGCCGGAAGGGCTGAGACCGCGGCAGTTTCAAAAAGATGGTGATAGGTTCGCATTTTGGGAGCAGCAATGGTGATGTCGTGTAATCTGTTGTCAAGAGAGCTGCCACGATGAAGAAGACACAATTGCAGGTTCACGGTGGCGAGGTTGTTACAGATTCGAACTACTCGATGGCACGTCGACGACGGCGCTTGAGCGGACGCGGCGACACCGTGGTTGGTGTCGAGAATTGTTCAAACAGGTGTAGGCCGTGTGCGTCACGAACAGTTTCACAAGATAAGAGGGTGCTACCGTGATGGTTTCCGGCAGCGTGATGATGAAGGAAGACGAAGGTGCAGTGGCCATGGATTCCGGCAGTTCTGAGCAGTTCGTGGCGGCCATGGTTTCGTGTTCATGAACGCAGGGCTGTTTCTGCAGTTCGTGTGGGAAGGAGGTGCATCCATGGCATCTGGCGTGGTAGTGGCAGCGGGATCGGCAATCACGACGTGGTGGTGGCTTCGAGTGGCGGCAGCATCGAGCACGGTGATACCTGCGAGAAGATGGTGGCTAGCGCGGAGGTGCTGCCGGAGGTTTGCGTGCCAAAGACGTCATGCGTGAAGACGGTGGCTTGCGCGGGGGAGGCCGTTTGACGGAGGTTCGATGATGGCCGGCGTCGAGGGCGGCGGCTACGGCTGCGGCTACGAAAGAGTGATGGAGAGGGAGAAGGAGATGGATTAGGGTTTTGGTTGTGTGAAGGAGAGAGAGAGTGATGAGTTGACATGTTTTGATTGGTGATTTGAGTTAGTGGAGGATTGATGATGTGGCAATCTGCGAGTGGCTATTTTATTAAGTGAAGGATTGCCACGTGGCGAAATCTGATGGATTAGATCTTAAGTGACATTAGTGGTGCAACTTAGTAAAAAGGAGGGGTGCAGAGCAAAAATTTAAAGTTAAATTACATAAGGGGTGTAAACCTGAAAATAGGGGGTGCAACTAGCTCTAGAAATGTTTTATTTTAGAAATAGATATTCCAATTGGAAAAAGGGGGTGTAAACATGAGAGTTAGGGGTGTATTTAGTACCTGAACTATTTCTCTTCAAAATTACTATTTTGGGACTTAATTTATGAATTAAAATATTCATTATTTACACTCTTAAACCTAAATTAAATTACAGTTGCATTATTAAACTCAATAATATCCAATAATATAGTATGCAACTAAATACAATTTTTTTAAGCACAAAAATAATATTAAATTCCCAAAATTTAAGTATTGAATGTGAGCCAAGGTTTGACTCATCATAACGTCCAAGCGGTTTGGAAGCGGGCAGTGCTTGGCGGTACGTGTCCCCCATCAGGCGATTTTACTGCAGCAGTATTGGTGTGATTGTGTGACATATATAACTATGAAATATTTATATATGTGTGTAATATGTTAGCTCACCCTATCTGCTTGTGTTTGGTGATGATCGTGTACGCGATACACGGGAGCAAATGTTATTGCAGGTGGATCTGGTGAGGCCTAGAGACGGAGCGGGGCTAGTTTTGGGAGAAGATTTTATCAGAACTTTTATGAAGTTTTTTTTTTTTGCTTTCAAATAAATTGTAATTATAAATATTCTAGACTTTTGGATAATTACAATCTTATTTATACTTATGAATTTTGGTGTATTATGAAAGTAATGAAAGTTTTTTTTTCCCGCGTTTTGGGAATATCAATTATAATAAATGAAGTTTTATTATTTACTTCTTTATTTTATTATTTAAATTCGTAATATCCGGTCGGGATGTTACATGTACCGTGTACACGATCATCGCCAAACACACGCAGATAGGGTGAGCTTAAAATATATATAATTATACAGATACATTTACATATACACATATCACTAAGAATACTTAAACATCCCACATTGTTACATCTTTTAATTCATACCACCTGATCCTACTCAGATTATTCGTGTTCTACATCCTCTAGTGAATACCTCAAGATGACTTGCTGCCATACCTATCGGCCACAACCGATAGAGCACGTGCGAGAAACAATGCTACGGATCATACACTGTAACGCTAGGTAGAGTTCCTATATACGAACATAGTCTGTATCGTCCCAAGACTACCAAACTCGTCAGCCAACCATTGAGGAGGTTAATCTATCTGGACCCATCCGTACTGGCCACAACCAGCACACTCACACTGGCACCACTCGCCAACTCGAGCCACAACTCAAGGGTTCCTCGTGTTCATCCGCCATCCCGAACCACAACTCAAGAGATGCTATTCCGAGCCATAACTCAAGGAATACCACGTGCTTAACCCCTATCCCGAGCCACAACTCAAGGGATACGTTTCGAGCCACAACTCAAGGAACACTAGCAAACCCACCTTTAAAGCACCGCTAGACATCTTGTAGATCACAAATACGAAACCAAAATCCCAAGCTGCAGCAGTACAAATCGCTTGGCGGGGGACACGTGCCGCCAGGTGCTCCGAGCTCTCAGACCGCCTAGCGGTTGCCACATACCGCCAGGCGCATTGCGCCTCCAAACACGCAACATAGCAGTCACCGCCAGGCGGGTGGAGCCCCCACCGCCAAGCGCCAACGCTCCTGACCTCACCGACGTCGTCGCTACTGCCTTGCGGAATACCCCTCATTGCTAGGCGCCTCTTGCCCTGCAGAGTCCCTATTCTGTGGTTATCGCCTGGCGGGTTGAACCCCGCCACTAGGCGCCATACCAGAACCTAGTCAGGTACTGATTTCTCTACCCTTCACTCAGCTGTTAAGTTTCAATTCATGCATTTGTACACCACAAAGTACTGATCTTTCAATGGAATCTTATTACCAAGTTTGCTTGGCTTATTATTAGTTGACTCTTAATAATTCACCTCCAACGACTAATACAACCTATATTCATTACATAGCATTCCCTAACAGTATTATGGATATTCCATTACTTAGCCTATCACAGTCATGAAATCTTATTTGGTTGCTTACCCTGAATAAACTATACCAACCCCTACTGCATTTATTTTTCAGCTACTAAACTCTTATATGAAGATTTGCCCCCAACACATTTACAATCTAATCCTCTAGGTGCCCAAGTTCTATCTTTTTTCACTAATTCCTTCGAACCACATCGTGTAAAAAACACATCACAGCATTCAACTCGAACCAACCCAACTACAACCTCTAGAACCCGCTGGTGCAACGCTGTCGCCCGGCAGCAACCTATAGTCCGCATGGCGGTATATCAAACCTGGGAAAAATCAGGCTCTGTCATGCCTGTCAACCATCCTATTCTCCTCTTTTCACCTTTCTCGATCTAGTCCCTTTCATCTTTGCACGAGAAAACAACAATATCGCCTTACTATCCAATACTAACTAAACTCAGCAAGATTCACCAATCAATTACACATCATTTGTACTCTAAGAATCGAAAAACCCCCATATTGTTGGCCCTAAATTATATCTCCATTGTACCATTAATGTTAAGCGTCATTTATGCTAGAAATTCACGAATTACAACATCATTTCATCTCTTACCACTCACCCTTGATTCTTCCCCGATCAGAATCCTCTCAAACTGCACAAAATCGCAAAATCGAGCCAAACAGACTCGTGCCGCCTGGCAAAAATTCATCACCGCCAGGCAATTCATCAGAGAACCCAGAAACATAGTAGCAACATTGCATCGCCTGGCGCTACAGGGCTTCACCGCCAGACGGTTCATCAAGGAACCCAGAACACACACAACTTGGTATAAGCCGCCTGGCGGCTATGTATAACCTGCCAAGTGGTTTCTGGAAAATTTCCAGAAATCAAAATCACACAGATAAATGGGGAAATATGCATTCAAGTGATCATATTATTCATGTAATTATTAAAAGAACAGGGAAAACGGAGTCCAGCTCCCCTAACCTGGTTTCCTTGTTAAAAGTTGAGAATTCCACTAAAATTCCTCTTCGCTCACCCAAAGTCCTCTTAGTTCTTCCTCCAATCAGCCACAATTCTGCACTCAAGCCTCACCACACTCCAATTTTCGTGCTCTGTTTTCTAAGTGCATATACAACTTGCCAAAACCCTTCTCTTTACCTCACTGTGGCCTTTTAAAGGTGTCTTAAGAACTAGGTAATAACCCAAAACGAATCTAAGGATTAATGATGATGTTTATTGTCATTCATGGACCCTTTATGATCCGTTTTTCAGGCCCCCCCCTTGGCTGCAATCATCTCTAGGGTTACGTTAACCCTTCACCATCATGCCAAAGCCAAAAAATATCAAAAAGAATGTTTAATTTGGGTTTCTCCCAGAGTTGAACCCATAACTATGCAATGCCAAACCATCATGCCAATTCATGTTTCATGCTAGCAATCATAATTCAATTATCATATTATTTCACAGCATGATTAAGCTATACTAAAATACAACGAAAATAACTCAAAATTAACATACATAGGACTTGAACCCAAGTTCTCTCACACAATTAAGGTACTCTCAACCATTTGAGCTAATACTTTTCCACGTCATACCCATCTTAATTTAATGTCATAATTATTTTCCCACCCGCATTTATTAATTAATTATTTCTTTAATTAATTAAATCCTACGGGTCTTACACTCCATCACCGAGACAACCACCTGGAAGGGTCGGGTAGTGTCGATGACCTAGACAGACTCGATGACCCGGACGAACCAGATAACTCGGACGAGGCTGATGAGACAGATGGGTCGGGCGGGTCTAGACGACTCAAACGGGATGAACAAGCCCTAAGACACAAAGAGGCTAAGCAGGCCCGACGACCCAAACAGGTTGTAAGAGCTAGAAAAATTAAATAAATAAATAAATAAATATTTATTTATTTAATATAAATGCAATTAAAGGAATCCGTATGGTAATTAATGTAGGAAATTATAGATAGGGGTAATGTTAGCTCAAGTGGTTGAATGTGTGGAGCAACATTGAGGGTTAATTTTATTATTATTTTTTTTTGCATGCACGCATGGTTGTGGGATACGAAATTATAAATCATGGTGTGCATGAAATGTCAATAAGCATGAATTGGCTTGATGGTTGAGTATACACTAGGTAATTGGGAGGTTGTGAGTTCGATCCTTGCTTAGCGCGAAATGTAAGAACCAAGAAAAATGGAATAATTATGACATTTAATGCGAGCACTTATTTTAATTATATTCTTATTTTAATGATGTGTTTGACATTGGGGCGTGAGAATATAATCCTAGGTGAGTAGAAATTATCATGAAACATGAGTTGGTTGTGCACTTATATTGAAATTGTGTGGTGGTGTGTTCGAACCTTGGCATACGCGAAATATGTTTCTTTTTTCTAAATTCCTTTTTGGCTTGGATGGGAAGGGTCAGAAACCCTAGCTGTTAGATAGGGCAGGTAGGAAGGCTGAGAAACCACTTGTAATGACTATTGAATAATCATTAAACTTACTTTTAATCAAATTTTGTTTTGATAATTAAAGAGAGATTAATGGCTTAGTAATGGGGAGAGAGAGAATAATTCTGAGGGTGCAAATTGAAAAATAATTGGGTGGACTATGAGGGAAGGAATCCAAAATGGTAATCTGTAGCAAATGATACCAGGTTAGGGGAGCTCTTTTACGTGTATTATTATCTTATGATGTTTTTGTAGCATAATGCATGATTGTGGTGCTTGAGCATGAGTAAAAATCTTCTCTATTTTCACATTTCTAGAGACTTTCCAAAAATTGCCTGGCGGCTTTGAAGGCTCACCAGGCGATGCATGACCCATTTCTTGGTCTTTGGGGATGAACCGCCTGGTGGCCAAGGTGGCTCCGCCAGGCGACGAGAATAGTGGGTCATTTTCTGTGATTTTCTATAGATTCTGTGGTATTCTGATTTTCCTATGAAAGTGCTCTATGCATGTTGAATGAGTGTTATTGTATAATTATTCTTCGTTGTTGTGTTTATGATATTTGAATGACTAAATGGGGGTGCAAATCATGAAGGGTTCATGATATGGTTTGGGAATGAATTATGCATATGATGTAGAAAGTCTAATCACAATGAATTTGCAATTCCATGAAATGATTGAATGTGTATGCATGCAGGGAGTCTAAAATTGATGTGATTTAATGACTGTGATTGACTAGTATGAGATTCAGGAATTTAGGGTTCCTCACGAGTGCGGGAAAAAATTGGGTTTTGCCCAGAATATGATGTGCCGCCTGGCGGCAAGTATGCACCACCAAGCGATAGAAGTTGCAGCAATGGCATTGTAGGATTTGGCTGTTGGGCGCAATTTTGGGATCTTGTGAGAGTGAAGTTAAATTCTGCACTTGATAATTGTATAAGATGGATCAACTATGGTGAGTTAAGGTACTAATTATGATTGTGTAAATAGAATTGAGAGGGGTTTTGGGGTGAAGGTTTGGTGCTTGTGTAGTTTGGTAAAAGTATATTGTTTGGCATGAAGATATGGTAATTTTTAGATACTGATTGTATGTCATTCTACAAGCATGAATAATATTTTTTAAAATTGAATACTTATTGGTGAATCATATGTGTTAAATGGATGAAGTGTGATTGTGTGTGTTTGTGTATATATATATATATATATATATATATATATATATATATATATATATAATTGAACCATGGGTGGTGTGGCAGTGTACATGGAATCAGGCACTACTTTATGGATATGTGATGAAAACTTTGGATGTATATGGATTGGGTTATAACCTGTTTAGTAGTGCTAAATCAGAAGTTGTCACGCTACTGATATAGTGCCTAACATTACTTACTAGACTGTCATGCGATAAGAGGACCGAGGAATCCCCTAGAGCGCACAGTGCCTGGCGGTAAGGAGTGACCCGCTAGGCGATAAACCTTAAAGAAATATCCCTAGAATAAGTCTAGCACCTGGTGGCGAGAGGTTTCCTCTAGGCAGTCGACACCGGAATGTTGTGTGGCAGTGCTCAGGCAGCACTAGGCGATAGCGTAGATTGCAACATGTTCTTTTGAATTATGTTTTGTATGTTGATGATGTGGGACTTAGAGCAGAAGATGCTTGACTGTGTCATGAGCGGGTAGGTTCATGGTTGGTGGTGAACATGTGATAATATAAGCAGGGAGGTTGATATTATAATGCTCTTGAGGATACGAGCAGGGAGGTTCGTATGTTCTGTGCTCACACTCGAGGACTATTGTGAGCGTGGAGCTTTGTAGTTGGATAGATCACGTGTTTTGGACTACGGGCGGAGAGGTCCGCAGAATTGGACTACGAGCGAGGAGGTTCGTAGAAGCAAGACCACGAGCGGGTAGGTTTGTGGAAGGATGTTATATCCTGGGTCCATAGCCAAGTAATTGTATGTTTTACTTGGGTCAATAGTCTCAATTGCAACAATGAGACGATAATTGGAAAACCTTAGGGTAGTAAGGTTTTAAGTATAAGTATTAAATGAAATAAAGTGGGTTGGTTGAATCTTTATATTAATTACTTGTGCATGCTTTATGATGTTATGATTTCACCCTTTCTGTTTGTGTTTGGCGATGATCGTGTGACTTCTCACACGTGAGCAGATGATGTTCTAGGTGATGTTGGAGACGCGTAGATACGAAAAGATCCTGTGTTTGGGAATAATAAATTATGACAATTGGAATTTCAATTATAAATTATTTCTTTTATTTAAGTAATCTCCAGTAGGGATGTTACATTTGGTATTAGAGCAAAAGTTTTAAAGATTTTTTTGCTTAGGGGAGTGAGGTTAGAGTGTTTCGATAGTGAATATTGTTGTGTGTTATAGTTGTATGCTGATAAATGTGTGTTTAGTTTGTGACGTGAATTTTATGTAATTGTTAGCTAAAAATATGTCGTATGAAGGTAGTGACTTGTATAAGGAAGAGGAATGCTAATTGGGTTGGTGAAATCGCGAACGCAATCCACCATCTTGTGGATGTGATGTAGCCGATGGCAGCATAACCACAGGCTATGATTCCACCCCAGCCTGTGTTGAGAGCGGCTGGACCTGACCAAGTTGAACAGAAAGGCCACCCCTAATGAGGCGGATGTCTGGCTACGGGAGTGCGAGAAGATTTATAGAGTGATCGTTTACACAGTGGATCAACAGCTCACATTCACCATTTTTCTATTTGTGGGTGATGCAAAATATTGGTGGGCGGAGATGCAGCAGCAGATGCAGACCCGAGAGGAGGCAATGACTTGGACGAGCTTCAGAGCAAGATTTCTGGAGAAGTACTTTCCAAACACTACTAAACATGAGAGGGAAGCTGAATTTCTCACTCTACAACAGGGCCACCTGTCAGTGCAGGCGTATGTGAAAAGGTTTGAGTACTTTGCGAGGTTCTACTCCTAGGCCATCACGAAGGAATGGAGGTGCAAAAAATTTGAAGGAGGTCTAAAGCATGAGTTACGCTGATTCCTCGTACCTTTGAGGATCAAGGAATTTCTCATCTTGGTGGAATAGGCCAAGAGTATAGAACAATTGGAGATGGGACCCTGCTGAGTCAGTCGACCTCAGAAGAGTGGGATAAAGGATAAACAACAGAAGAAGCTCTATAGTCGACCTAGTCATCCTCCTAGAAGTTGTAGTGTTACAACTGTAGAGGCGAGCATATTAGGAGATACTGCCCTAAACCTGCAGGCAGTGCAGGAGGTAGCACTAGTACTCGCAAGTTCTATGCTTGTGATCAGTTGGGATATTTTCCTAACAAGTGTCCTAATAAGAAGACAACTTCTGGGTCACGACCTTAGATACCTTCTACAGAGAGGCATAGAGTAGCAGGCCAAGTATTTGCTATGACTAGCACTGAAGCCACCCCGTCAAGTAATCTCATACAAGACCATTGCTTCTTGTTTGATAATTATGTGTTGGTATTGTTTGACTCAGGAGCTACACACTCCTTCGTTTCTAATCTCTATATGGAGAGATTGCGACTGGTGGTCCGTGATTTGGGGTGCAAGTTAATAGTCTCGACACCAGCCTCGGGGCTAGTCTCCACAAACTTTGTGTGTGTTGGATGCTCGTAGTGGCAGGTCGTAAGTTTAAGGTGAATCTTATCTATTTGTCGTTAGAGGGATTGGATGTTATCTTGGGAATGGACTGACTATCTATCAACCATGTCGTAATTGATTGTGGACGGCGTAGAGTAGGTGTTCCCAAAAATAGAAGGGATGTGGTTAATCTCGACACACGAGGGATTGAAGGAGATGAAAGGAGGAGCCACTTGTTTTGTGACAATGGCCCAAACTGAGAACAAGAGTACAAAAGAATGAATTAGAAGTATACCAGTGGTGAACAAGTATGCAAATGTGTTTCCAGATGAAGTTCCTGGACTACCACCCAGTAGGGATATCAAATTTTCTATTGATCTAGTCCTTGTAGCTGGTCTACTGCCTGCGAATCCTTATAGAATGACACCGACCGAACTAGCAGAGCTTAAGAAACAAATTGAGGAGCTTCTAGAGAAGAAGTTTATCATACCTAGTAGGTCACCGTGGGGAGCTCCTATGTTATGGGTGAAGAAGAAGCATGGTAGCTCGAGGCTCTGTGTAGACTACTAACAATTGAATAAGCTCACTATAAAGAACAAGTATCCACTTCCAAAGATTGATGATTTGCTAAACCAGTTGAGAGGGGCATGTGTATTTTTTAAAATTGATTTAAGGTTTGGATACCATTAGATCTTAGTCAAACCAGAGGTCATCCAGAAGACAACGTTCAGATTGAGATATGGACATTACGAGTATGTAGTAATGCCATTTAGGGTGACTAATGCTCCAACAGTCTTCATGGATTACATAAATTGGATCTTCCGACCCTATTTGGACAAGTTTATCATTGTATTCATAGACGATATTCTCATATACTCCAAGGATGAGAAGGAGCACGCTGACCATTTGAGGGTTGTCTTGGAGGTACTCAGAGAGCATCAATTATATGGAAAATTGTCTAAGTGCAAGTTCTGACTGAAGGAGGTATAGTTTTTGGGACATGTCATCTCATCCCACAGCGATGCGGTCGACCCGATAAAGGTAGATGCAGTGTTGAAATGGGAACGATCGCATACTGTGACAGAAGTAAGAAGCTTCTTGGGGTTGGTCGGGTATTATAGGAGGTTTGTGGAAGGGTTCTCTAATATTGTAAGTCCTTTGACACAACTCACTAGAAAGGACCAACGCTTCTTCTGGACAGAGGAATGTGAAGAATGTTTCGAGGAGATTAAGAAGAGGTTGACTACGGGTCCAATATTAGCCATTCTGGATACAACTAAAAAGTTTAAGGTGTATTGTGATGCCTCCTATCACGATCTGGGGTGTGTACTGATGCAAGAGAAGAGAGCAGTGACATATGTTTCTTAGCAACTGAAGGTTCACGAAAAGAATTACCCTACTCGTGATCTAGAGTTGGCTATCGTGGTATTCGCTCTTAAAACCTGGTGATATTATCTGTATGGTTCTCCATTTCAAGTCTTCAACGATCAAAAAAGCCTGACGTACTTGTTTAACGAAAAAGAGTTGAATATGAGATGGATGGAGTACCTCAAGGACTATGCTTTTGAGCTACTTTACCATCCAGGGAAAGCTAACATAGTGGCAAACATCTTGAATCGAAAGCGGGTGCACATGTCAGCATTGATGGTGAAAGTGTTGGAGTTGATTGAGAAGCTTCGAGATATGAACTTGGAGATACAATTACGATAGAATTCTATCAGGTGTAGTGTATTGACGTTGACCAATGACTTATTGGTAGTGATCCGAGATGAGCAGAAGAAGGATGCGAAATTACATCAAATTTTGAGTTGGCTGGGTACAGAGAAGAGGAATGATTTCAGGATGGGGTTAGATGGCATCCTCCGATTTCAGGATAGAGTGTGTGTCCCTGGGAATTGGAGATTGCGGAAGCAGATCTAGAGAAAGACCATAAAAGTCATCTTAGTATACACCCGGGTACGACTAAGATGTATAAGGACTTGAAACAATCCTTCTGGTGGACAGGAATGAAAACAGATGTCGCGGACTTTGTAACATCATGCTTGGTGTGTCAAAAGGCTAAAATTGAACACCAAAGACTACGGGGTACACTACAGCAACTCGAAATTTCGTAATGGAAATGAGATAGCCTTTTCATGGACTTTGTGAGCCATTTACCAAGATCCACTAAAGAGTATGCTTCAACCTGGGTGATTCTGGACAGGTTAACTAAGTTCACTCATTTTCATCAATCAATCAGAAGAAGTCGATGGATAAGCTGGCAGAGTTATACATTTGAGAGGTAGTTAGATTGCATGGGATGCCAGCAAGTATAGTATCAGACTGGGATTTGAGATTCACTTCTCGTTACAGGCAGCGTTGGGTACCGAGTTGCAAATAAGTTCAGCTTATCATCCTCAAACGGATGGTCAAATGAAGAGGACTATCCAGACATTTGAGGTTTTGCTAAGAGCTTGTGTATTGGATCACATGGGGAGTTGGAGTTAAATGCTTCGTTAGGTGGAATTCACTAAGAACAACAGTTATCATTCCAGTATTCATATGGCACCATATGAGACCTTGTATGGGTGACGATGTAGGAGACCGCTGTGTTGGAATCAAGATGGGGAGTCACTTGTACTTGGTCCAGAGTTTTTATAACAGACCTCTGATAAGGTGAAGGTAATTCAGGACCAAATGAGAGCGACTCAGAGCAGACCGAAGTCTTACGTAGATAAAAGGAGATGACCTCTAGAATTTGAAGCAATGGATCGTGTGTTTCTTAAAGTCACATCGATGGCTGACATTGGAAGGGATATCAAGTCGAGGAAGCTAACTCTGAGATTTGTAGGACCTTATCAGATCTTGAGGAGGATTAGTACAATAGCATATTTCATGTATGTATTTCATGTTTCCCAGTTGAGGAAATATATAACAAGTCCCTTGCATGTACTAGAGTCAGATGACATCCAGATTCGGAAGGATCTGACAATGAACATAAGGCCAGTGAGAATACTAGACTCCTAAGTGAAGAAGTTGAGAGGAAAGGAGATTCAGACATTGAAAGTTCTCTAGGATGAGGTTACTCAGGAGATGACTTGGGAGATGGAGAATCTCATGAGGCAATCATATCCGCACTTGTTTTCTGGTAAGTCCAATTTTTGAAGATTAAAATTTTATAAGTTAGGGGGAATGTAAGATTCGAGAAAAATTAAATAATTAAATAAATAATTATTTAATATAAATTCGGGTAATGGAATAATTATGACATTTAATGAGAGTAATTATGATAAGGAATAGTACTAGCTCAAGTGGTTAAGAGTACTTGGTTATATAGAGAGGACTTAGGTTAGAGTCTTGTGTATGCCATTTGGGTGTTATTTTAATTATATTCTTATTTTAATGATATGCTTCATCATGGTGCATGAGAATATGATCTGAGGTGAGTAGGAATTATCATAAAACATGAGTTGGTTGAATTGGTTGTGCACTTGTACTTTAATTGTGTGGTGGTGTGTTTGAACCTTGACCTATGCAAAATATGTTTCTTTTTGCTAAATTCCTTTTTGGCTTAGATGGGAAGGGTCATAAACCCTAGTCGTTAGAGGGGCAGCTAGGAAGGCTGAGAAACCACTTGTACTCAATAGTCATTAAACTTGCTTTTAACCAAATTTCATTTTGATAATTAAAGGGAGATTAATGGCTTAGTAATGGGGGAGAGAGAAGAATTATGAGGGTGTAAACTAAAAAAAAAAAAAGTCGTGTGGACTGTGAGGGAAGGAATCCATAGTGGTAATTTGTGGCGTAAAGAGAGAGGCTGAGAGTTGAATTGCTGAAGGAGCAATGTGGCTTTAGCGGATCGAAAAGCAACTCTAAAATTTTCCATTTGTAGCAAAGGATACTAGGTTAGAGGAACACCTTTACATGTATTATTATTTTATGATGTTTTTCTAGCATAATGTGTGTTGAACGAGTGGGTAATTTTCTGTGATTTTCTATTGATTTTGTGGTATTCTAATTTTCTTGTTAAAGTGCTCTATGCATGTTGAATGAGTGTTATCGTATAATTATTCTTCATTACTGTGTTTATGATATTTGAATGACTGAATAGGGGTGCAAATCATGAAGGGTTCATGATAAGGTTTGGGACTGAATTATGCATATGATGTAGAAAGTCTAATCACTATGAATTTGTAATTGCATTAAATAATTGAATGAGTATGCATGCGGGGAGTCTGAAATTGATGTGATTTTATAAGTGTGATTGAATGGAATTAGATTTAGGAATTTAGGGTTCCTCATGGGTGTGGGAAAATTTTGGGTTTTGCCTAGAGTATGATGTGCCGCCTAGTGGCAAGTATACACCGTCAGGCGACAGACGTTGTAATAATGGTGTTGCAAGATTTTGTTGTTAGGTGCGATTTTGGGATCTTATGAGAGTGAAGTTAAATTCTACACTTGATAATTGTATAAAACGGACCAACTATGATGAGTTAAGGTACTAATTATAATTGTGTAAATTGAATTGAGAGGGGATTTTTGTTGAAGGTTTGGTGTCAGGCGATAAGAGGACCAAGGAAGCCTCTGGAGCGCGTAGCACCTGGCGGTAAGGAGTGACTCGCCAGGTGATAAGCCTTAAAACAATGTCATTGGAATAAGTCTGGCACTTGGCGGCGAGAGGTTTTCGCCAGGCAGTCTACGTTGGAATGTCGCCTAGCGACGCTTAGGCAGCGTTAGGCGATAGCGCAAAGGGCAACGTGTTCTTTTGAATTGTGTTTTGTATGTTTGTGATGTGGGACTTGGACCAAGAGATGCTTGACTGTGTCATGAACGGATAGGTTCATGGCTGGTGGTGAACACGTGATAATATGAGTAGGGAGGTTCATATTATGAAGCTCTCGTGTGAGGATACGAACGAGGAGGTTTGTATGTTCTATGCTCACGCTTGAGGGTTGTTGCGAGCGGGGATGTTCGTGGCTAGATGGATCACGTGTGTTGGACTACGGAAAGGGAGGTCTGTAGAGTTGGACTACGAGCGGGGTGGTTCGTAGAGGCAAGACCACAAGTAGGCAGGTTCGTGGAAGCTTGTTATATCTTGGGTCCACTGCCAAGTAATTGTATGTTGTACTTGGGTCAATAGTCTCAATTGCAACAATGAGACAAACGATAATCGAAAAACCTTAGGGTAGTAAGGTTTCAAGTATAAGTATTAAATGAAATAAAGTGGGTTGGTTGAATATTTATATTTATTACTTGTGCATGCTTTATGATGTTATGAGCTCATCCTTTCTGTTTGTGTTTGGCGATGATCATGTGACTTCTCACATGTGAGCAAATGATGTTCCAGGTGATGTTGGAGACGCGTAGAGATAGAGAAAGGGCATCTATGGGATTTTGGTTATGTTTATTTATGATTTTAGTTTTTATTGAGTTACTTTTAGGAACTTGTATACTTATTATGGTTTTAAGGATTTGATACTTTAAATTTACGCACTTTAAATAAATTTTAAATTTTCTCGTGTTTAGGAATAATAAATTATGAAAATTGGAATTTCAATTATAAATTATTTCTTTTATTTATGTAATTTCTAGTAGGGACGTTACACGAAATAGTCTCTTTTCACATTTATTATTTTTGCTAAGGGAAAACCTAAGGAAAACCCTAGCCGTCTGCAGAGAAGGTAGAAAGGTTGAGAAACCACCAAGTAATGGAGAATTGGTGAACAATAACCTTCTCCTTAATTGATTTTAGTTTTGGGCAATTAAGGAAGAAATAACGAGGCTAATAATGGATGAGGGGGAGAAGAATGGTGCTCTTAGGAATGCATTTTCATGTGGCTCCAAAAGGGAGTTTTAGAACCTTAAAAACAGAGCTTAGGAGAGTATTAGAAGGCGGGAAGGAGTGTTCAAGAGTGGAGATCAAAGGGTAGATCAATTGTGGTGCAAGGAAGGATTCTAAGAACACTTTTGGAGCGAGAATTCCAGGTTAGTAGAGCAGAACTAATGCTTGATTGTATTTTTCATAATTTCATGAATTGTATGATGTATGATTGCTCTTTTATTTTTTTCATTCTAGATTTCTTAACATTTCTGGAATTTTTCAGAAATTGCTTGGCGACATTGAAGACCCGCTAGGCGACGCATGAGATTTGAACCCAATTTTTAGGTTAGGGGTATGAACTGCCTGACACGAACGGAAGTCAAGTTGGTTACCTTTTCTGAGTCTTGTGATGTGTGGAATACTCTGGGTGCTTGATAATCTCTTTATTTGGTATGTGGGTTAATATAAATTGAATTATCATGCTCTTTCTGTAATGATATATTAATTTTGTGATGATTGGGATAAAGGCATGCGGGTTGAAAAAGGACTTGGGGGATATGAGTATGATGTTTGGTGCCAATGTTGGAATTAAAATTGTATGAATGTACTCTAATAGACTAAGTAGGAATGTTGGGCGCATGATTAATTGAATTTTTCGTGCAATTGCATGATTGGATCGCGTATTTGGATGCTTGGGACGTGTGGAAAGGCATCTTTTCATAAAAGATGTTGTTTTTTGTGTTTTCATGCAGCGAAGACTGGCAGGCGCTAGTTTTATATCGCCAGGTGTCAGGTCCTACCTTTTGGGCGCTAGGTGCCACTAATTTTTCAAGTCTGCGCAGTTTTCATAAAACTATGTTTTCTGATTCCTTAACTGTCTGATTTAGCTAAAATTTTGACAGGTGATCAATAACATATTGTTCTTTAATTTGAACGGTGGAAATTTGAATTGGAGGTCTGTAGCTAGAGCTATATGTTACTCATGAGTGTTGGTATGACCTTGATTGGTGAATGCATATATATATATATATATATATAT
>Ga0209589_1005527_pt1 | contig 21421 bp, 8 predicted proteins | sample CowpeawhiteBW_FD_187525 | JGI IMG/M metagenome (GOLD analysis project Ga0209589, IMG submission 187525) | Root nodule microbial communities of legume samples collected from California USA - Cow pea white BW (SPAdes) (version 2) | ecosystem: Host-associated > Plants > Roots > Nodule | place: USA... | reverse complement strand
AAAAAAAAAAACCAATAAAAAATCTAAACTCGATGTTGTATTACCGAAAATGTTATTGTCCTAAGGAGTTTTCACATATTTTTATATAATTACTTGTACTAATAAACTTTCAATTCTTATACTAATTCAAATGGGTAGATGTTGACGTTAAGTTCGAAAATCAAGAAGGATTGCTCATATATATATATATATATATATATATATATATATATATATTAGGAAATTCACGTAAGAGTCAAAGTTAGATAGAAAAACATTGATCACGAGATAATTCTAGGATTACTTAGAATTTCAAATTGGTCATCTCTATCATCCTAAACTTTTTAAAATTAATCTTAATTTAAAATTGGTAATTTTTATACCTGCTAAACTTCATGGCTCCAAATACACATACTCGATCAAACTTTTTTTTAAAGACACTAGATGTTAAATTTAGTGATTTAATAATTGAATTGGAAGTTGTAATTCTTTATAATTAGGAATTAGAATACCCTTCAATATTTTCTTCAATTAAGTTGCATGGTTTGCTTTTAATCAATGCTCTTTTTTTTTTTTTTTTTTTTTTTTTTTTTTGGTTTTCTTCATTAATATTAGTATCAGTACAAGTATAATAATACAATTTATGTTTTATTAGTTTTAAAACGATAAACCATATTTAAGATCAATTAAATGCGGATCAAGAATTCAAGTTTGAATATATAATTACTGAATTGTTACAGACAAAGATGTTCAATAATCATTAGTGTTAATTAGATATAAGATCTGTCAGAATTCAGATGCTGCCTTATTCGGATGGTCACAAACTTCATAATTTCTCAACTCTTCAATTTCGCATGTTCAATACCAACTAGAACCATCCAATGCTTGCTGTTATTAACATGAAATCTATGGAATGAAAGAATCAAGAATGTCACAGAAGAACTCTGATTTAGACAGTGAAAAATGGTGTTTAAGTTACAACTATTTTTCAGTTTGTTCATTTATCTGTTCTGGAGTTGCATTTGGCTTCAATGGTCACAAACTTGTGTGCAAGGTTAAGTGAAAAGAATGGGAAATTTAGCAACAGAAGTGGATTAGTTTCGTCATATATTATAACTTATAAATCTTTCACTTGGCATATTTCTTCCAACAAAGTCACGCCATTACATTAATATCTACAGAAAGATTAACCATTCCAAATTCTGCTAAAGTGAATATCAAACTTGCTCTGTCATGGATGAACAAAAACTTGAACAGCTCCAACATTTGAGCAAAAATGAACTATTTACTACGAAAAACCAAAAGGACTTTTCACTATTGTAATGAGTAATGATGGATGATATAAACAACTGAGAAGTTAAAAACTGTTTTGTCCAGGATAACATAATTCTAAGAAGAAAATGGTCAATAGATTATGTTCAAATAACTGAAAACAAAGTTGATCCGTACAATCTGCAAGCTACAACATTCAGACAAGTACAACTGATAGCAAAATTCCAAAATTTCATGATTATTGAGTTAAACATTTCATTTACATAGATGATTTGGAATTTACCATTATTTATGTCACAACAGGAAGTCAGTGAGCAAAAATATTTGGGTCATCCATTCAGAATCAGAACCTGGTTTAGCCCTTCATTTTTCAGACCCTGCACAGCACAACCATTAACAGCACATGAGTTCCAGTTGAAGGCCAAATTGAACTATCACCAAAATTTACCTCATTCAGGAACATCAGCAACTTTATATGACTCTGCACTGACCTCAGCCAGCCATAAACCAGGAAAAAGTGTCTGCAATAAATTGAACCAGAAAAAACATCACAACACTGTAACAAAACAGAAAAACTCAACTAAAATACACTCTCATCCGATCAAACATTATAGTAAGTTTGCTGAATATTATATCTTGTGACTTCCTTAAAACTCAGGTTTTCTCCATTGCCATTTAATCACAGATTGACATGAATGTGGTAAGTGTTTCTGACAAGACAAACATGTGTCCTGCAGAGGACCCCATTCTGACTTGGACATAGTCACACATCGTTTGTGCATGCTAACTATCTTGCCGCGTGGGCCCGTGATTTGCAGTAACTGTCAACTGTTTTTAACAGTTTTTCCTGCACATTCAGCTTGTATATAACATTCATTCTCACTCTTTTCTTGCAGTTTCTGATCTGTATTCAGCATTGTATATAAGGCATCACATACCCAAGTTCTTCTTTTCAACTTCTTTCACTCACATTCATAATACATGGCTAAATTGAATTAAAAGTCAGGTTTTTTATACTACTATCCGTTTAAACAGATCACCCAGATTGGTAAATTTGTTCTCTTTAACATTATTACCTTAAAAGTCATGAACGATTTCTAATTGGTTCAACAGCAGCATGAAACTTCTTAAAATGAAAATGAATTACATGGCAATTGAGCTAAGAAAAACCAGAAAACCATGAGAACCTGAAAACAAGAAATTATTTCATAGATCACACAATCCAACCTCCAAATTGTTGCTAGTTAGTTTACTTGAATCAACTCACATTCAATTGCCTCTGCACAATCCTGGGCCTCTTCTTGGGCCTTCTGGGGGGCCTAGTTCCAACCAAGGCCCAGAAATCCTGCTCCACCTCCTCCTTGGAGAGGGAAACAGAAAACTTAACTCTCTCATTCCCCGTCACCACCATCTTCTTCTTCTCCTTCACCGGCGGCATAGAACACCCCATGTCGAAAAACCTTCGCTCCTCTTCGTTCTGCGGAGCCTTGCACGCAGCTCTTCTCGTCCTCAAATTCCAAGGCATCATGGCATGGTTGTCCACGCCACTAGCTTCTTCTCTGAGTCCTCCCAAGAAAACGGCGTCGCCGTCGTTCATTTTGCGCTTGTTGGGGACTCGAACGACGCCGTTCTGGGGCGCGTCGAATCTCGAGGATCGGCGATCGAGGTCGGCGTTGACGCAGCGAAGTAACCGTTGGGTGCCCCATTTCAAACAGGGCAACGAGAAGTTGTGCAGTGGCTTCGATCTTTCGGGTCCCGTGGCCATCGACGAAACGATGATCACACTAAAGAAAAAACTGAACTTTTTTATTCCTCGTTGAGTTTTTCTTCTTCGTGTGTACCTGTGTGTCTGTGAAGTTTTATGGGTTCTTTTTTGTGTGTGTGGTGTGTTTTAAGCTGGTTTTTTTGGGGGGTTGGGGAAGGAATGAATGGTAAGGTTAAATTTGAATTGAATTGAATTTGCAGAGAGAATGAAGGTTTGAATGATTTGAGAATTGAGAATCGAAGATGGAGAAAGAGTTGGTTTGTTTGTTGTGTTATGTATGCATTATTATGATTATGAATAAGAAAGGGTGAACGAATGACAGAGACAGACACAACACAGACATAAGAGAGAGAAGAGAGGCTCAGAACAGATTAAGATTATCCCAGCCTAAACTAAATATTTTATTTCCTGTTTCTATTTAATCCAACTTGCCATTTATTTCATCTTCGAATTTTTTTTATGGTCTTGGTTGGGACTGAATGTGTCAAGGATATGGATTAATAAATATAAATGAATGGATTTCATTATAATTTATGGAGGAGGCATAATAATGATATTGAACTTGTGTTTTTTATAAATATTTTGTTTGTTCAATCAACATAAACTATTACTATAAAGGTTTTGTATATTCAGATGATGAGAAATTGCTTTTTTGAGTCTTTTATGATGATTGAATTTTATTATGTAGATTAGAATTTGTGATGAATGATGGAATAAAAAAAATTAAATGGAAATGCATATATTATTCATTTTGATTACTCTTAATATTGCAATTCGTATCTCAAGAATATTAGCTATCATTTTGATTTCTTTACAACTTTCTTTGGCTGTGTGAAGAAGGTAAAATTTTAGGCAGCTTTAGTAAAGAGTAATTGAAATGTTAGCAAAAAGTTATTAAACTAACTTATTAAGTAATAAATGTCTAGAAAAATAATCTATTGAAGTGAATGATAAAAATAAAATAATGTGATGAATACGCTTTAATAATATATGTTTTATATTAGTGTTATTTTTATTTTACATATTTAATTTTTGAGATACTGCGTTTTTTCATTTAAACAGTAATGACTTTGATTATGTTTTTTAGTTTCAATTATTATATATTTTTTTATAACATGCACTCTACAATTAATGATATATAGATAAAAATATGTCTATTTCAGCTTAAAACAAAATAGAAATAAAGATAACGTGATAATACATTTCTATGTAGTGCAAAATAAAACGTAAAGTGATAACTATTTCAGAAGAAAAAATAAATTAAATATGAAAAGTGATCAATTAAAAGAATGCAAGTTTTGAATTAACAGAATGAGACTTTTATTTTCCATGGTCATTTTAGACAGAGAAAACGCAGAAGATAAATTGAAAAGAAAAAAAAAAACAAAAAAGTTCTTTCAATTTTTAAGCATGATGCAGGTTGATGCTAAGGTTTCGTCAGCTTTATATCTCCTTTGGTCAATGAAAAGTTAAGATATACATTTCATGGCCCGAAGCAATCAGCCTGGAAATGTAACTTTATTTCTGATGAACAGTTACCATTATTCAAATCTTAATCAAGCTATAAAAAAAGACTGATGAGTTTGACCAAACTCGAGATAAAGCAGTTACAAAAGCAAACCAAAACGAAACCTTTCATCTGATAACTATTTTTTATCTGAAGGCAACAGTTTACGTACGTTCTCTGTTTAGTATGATCAGAATACATGTGTTCCGTTTAGTATATTTTATTCACACTAAAGAAGTTTAGTATATTTTATCATTAGGTGCTTTTGAAAAGGATATGTAAACTGCTATTCAAAAAAATGCCCGTTACAAGTGTTTGAAAGTATTAATATAACACCTAACACGTGATGGCTATACTGAGATTTCAATTCGCTCTTTGGTTCGTCTATCACTATCTAAATTGACAGAGTCACCACAGTTGTGCTAAAAATTATATGCTGTTGTTTATTAAGCTCCACAAAATCATTTGGTATATATATATCCTCACATTAAAAAAAATCTAACAGAATCTGACATGACTCAATTAGTCTCCCTTCACCCAGGATTGTGTAAGAAAAGCTAGTGTGCACTCAAATGAAATTTACCTAGAACTAGAAGAAGCAGAGAAGTGGAAAAGGTAAATAATCCAGAGCAAAAAGTATGGATTTGAGCTTATCTATACATGACAACTATGGAATTCATTTGGTGTTTCTATCTCCGGCTTACGAGAAGATGAGTGAACTCATGAGAGGCATCCGTGCAAGTGACTTGCATTGGTAGAAAAGTAACCATTTTTCTGGTTGGGGGAAAATTGGATAGGCTATACAAATATTTACACATTCTGTACTTCCACTGCAAAAGATAATAAAGCTAATGGCAGCTAGAATTTGTTGCCTCACTCTTGATTACCCGGGTATTGTATGAGCCACAAGAACCACATTTGTGATATAGCCAGTGGAAGCGTGAAGTGCCCTTTTGGTCACAGTCATGGCAGAGTATATCCTGCGTCGGAATTATGAAAATGAGTACAAAAATAAGTTGGCAAATAACCATACAAAAGCTTTTGAAAGGAAATTATGGGGCAGTAATATAGCATGGACCAAATAAATACTTAAGAGACAGAAGTCATACCTGATAGCGGTCCCTGTACTCTTCAGGAAGCTCCTCAGCAGCCAATAAAGCATCAAGCATACCGAAGTAAACCTGGGTAGGTAAGAAACAGTTTAAGTATTGCATGCCATGAAATTTTAAGCAATTCACTTTACACTTAAAAGTTCAATACGCAAGGCTTTTCACTTAATATTCATATCTTAATACCCAACCGAGAGTAGAAGTGAACCCACAAGAAATGGTTCCCAAAGCCCTCGCTCACTAACACCTTAAACACTGAGATCAGACAAAAAATAACTTTCTAGTTATCTCTTTATTTAATCATACCGCAAAGACTATAAGGTACTGAGATTTAACATGTGCACTATAATTCTAATTTCTTTTTAAAAAATCTTTTAATCAAAAGACAGGGATATTATTTATGTTTACACTCTTCAGTCTTCTTAAATTCCTAATTGTGTGCCAACACATTCATAAAATGAAATTGTTCAGGATCAATGTATAGAACTATATGTCTAAAAAACAAGTTTGCAGTATTCGATTTCATAGTAAATATATAAAAAGAATATTCTTACCGCCATATCTCCCAATGATTTGCTGCAGATTGGACACGTGTAGTGGCTGCAAGTGTATGCCTAACATTTTACAACAAAGTATAAGATTGAATCCAAAGCCGTCTTTCAGATTACTTCATTCGATGAAGAGACAAGACAAATGATTCAAATGTAGATTTTCTCAGTTTTCTTTTTTCCTTTCAAGTCTGCCATTACTTAATCCTCAAATGAACACAACATACCTGAAAGCAAGATGAATGCATGTAATGCCCACACGGTAAAGCTCTCACTGTTGCGCTTGATGTGAACAAGTCATCACAGCAAATTGGACAGTTCATTTCTAAACCTTTCTCTAGGCACTTATGAGAGGCAGATTTTATCCCCAGGCAACAATTGCACTTCATACAATGAAAATAATCAATTCCAAGCCCTTGTCCAACACGGCATATATTGCAAAAAGGGCAGTGATAAACATTCCTGAAAAAGGATGATGCAAGGTTTATAACCAAAAAGGTACAACAAAAGTTAAAATTAACAAACTACCAAAGTTGACAGATTATCAATTCATTGGATCGTATATGACATGTTTCCAAATGTGTCTTGCTAAGATAATCATATAACATTAAACATATCAATAAAATAGAGAATTATCAACAGAAAAGAAAACGAATGTAACAACTTCTCTATCTCCCACTGTATATGTTAAAGAATACATATTTTTCGTTCGATATCATATCTCTATCTTTATCTTCAGTTTCTTTGTTATTATTGTTTCCGTGTATTTTGGGCTTAGCCCATATTTCCTTTATGATAAATAAAGTATCCTATGTGTATTTTCTACACAAGGGAGATTAATCCCAAAAGTATTTTCACTATATTTAATAAGTACATTCTCCATATCTTTCCAAAAGAGATGATTTTGCTACTCCTAAGTACGGATCCTTGCATTTAGTTCAACCATTTAATAAGTCCTCAATGTTTTGTATATCTTCTTTGTAACATGCATGACTTTTTGAGATGTAGCTATTATAGAATGGAGGATTGGAACTACAGATTGCCCGTAAGTACAAAGTTGTTATTCTGTGTCCTAATTAACTGTGATACTAAAGGTATTTGACTCATGTCATAGATCCCAAACACATTCACTGCAATAACTGCGACAAATAAGGGCATATCATTGGGATACTTTCCATTCAGGTCTCCCTTGGCATATTTCTTTCCAGAGGATTTATGACTGGTGTAAATCAATCAAAAACAGAAGGTACCCATGGGGCTTATGACAGTTATGGATGCAAGTTAAGACACTGAAGCTCTGGAGCATAACTTTTTTAGATAGGCAAATGTTGTTATATAATAGTTATTGTTAGTGAGAAACATAAATAAGAAAAAAGTACGTTGTGAAATAATATAAGTTCAATCAAGAGAAGGATTAACGATTAACTAAGATTGTGTCAACTTCAGAAAGTAAGTTCCAACTACTAGCCCATTAATACGCAAGTATATAAAGACAGTAAGAAGGAAATAGCAGGCAAGGAGCTCATAGTTCACATGACAGCTAGAATGATAATTACAGAGGTGTGCATTGGATATCATGGATTCTGTCTTGGCCCCGACCCCCTTTGTTAGGCCTATAACTAGGGCCTCTTTCTGTAACCAAACAACAAAAGAAGGAAACAACAGTTTTCTACTAAATCTATCGATTTCTAAAGAACCAAAAAGTACCTTTCATCATCAAAGAATTTGCAAATGTTGCAATAGTACTTTGCCATTGTAAGTCCATTACATTGAGGAGACATGCATACAGACCCAACGGGCTGTATAGTCAGGCACTGCATACACATCATTTCCATTGTTGCTTTTCTGCAATTATCAAACAGATATTAAGAAATACATCCCATTACTAAATGTCTAGAAGTCCTGTGAAAAATGTACCTATCCATTGAGTGATCGCTTGCATTATCATGACAAAATCTGCAAGTAAATAACTTGCCGCAACAAGCAGCTCGAAGCTTGCAATTTCGCTTATAGTGCTCACAACCAAATATATGTTTCTCTGGGTCCCGAAAAGAAGGTGAGCATCCTTCTATTTGTTTACTGGATGATTCCCCAGATGGAGCCTTGGGTAACTTCTGTTGGGCAGCTATCCAGCGACTACAGTAAATAAATAGCTAATCAGCAAAAAACTTGAAGACAATATGTAAATTGCTATGAAATGAACATGCAATTTATTATGGTGTAACTATATAAAACAAGGGACTTAGCATAATTGGAACAAACCTAGTCATTAGATTCTGCACAAGATACGCCTTTCTCCTTGGATCAAGAGTAGAATCACGATAGACCTTCCGGATCTCTGATTCAAGTTCATTCTGATTCATCCTGAAAATGTCTTTCCAACCTGGCTTGAACATCTGGTCATTCAGGTTCAAGCTTTCTTGATAATCACCACCTAGTACAAAACCATAACAAGTTATACTTTAGATATTCATTCTGCAATTTCCCTGATAGATAAACGAAACTCAGAATAAAAACCTCTTTGAGAAGTGCTACGCTCTGAAGCTTCTGCCTGTGTTGTAGATACAGGACTTTCTTTCAAGCATTCATTTAGCCATTCATTGAACATGGTGTTTTTGGTTGCCTGTTTCCATGTGTCCATCATTTTGCTCTGTTCATCCTCTGTAAGTGCAGAAGTTACCCATGGTAACATTGATTGGAGAACTTCAGCACCTGTAGTTCCAATTATCCGGCCAACTATCTTGTCTTGTTCTTCCACAGTGAAATGTTTTCCGAACAGTGGCCAAAGCTCAAGCTCTTCTCTAAAAATATGTTGATCTAGGGTTACTCTAATAGATTTGCACATCCCTTGCAGCTTAGTAGCAAGCTCATTGTACTTTTTCACATTATCCCTATCATTGGCATCAGGAATTCCAAAACTATTTTCACTTAAATCTGCTGACATGTGGGTCCTCTGCAAGACTTCATGAAGGACAGAAAGTTCAGAAAGAACACAGGAAATATCTTCAAATAATTTTTCCTCCTGCTTATGATCCAGTGTGTAGGAATGGCTCACATTATGAAGTGTCTCTTTGGATTCAAGTGCAGGAAATACTATATCATCTTCAGCATTACTATGAGCTCTATATAAACCCCACAAAAGCCGGAATCTTCCACTAAATTGCCGAATGATTGTTTCATCACCATCACAAAGCTTTCCAGATTCAATGTCCAAATACTCCAGGTCTTTGCGTATGGCTTTATGGAATTTAAATATGGTATCTATTGGTCTTTCTGTAGAGCCAACATCACATGAGCTGTTGTCAGTTTCCCATACAAAAAGACTAGAATTAATGGACGGAGCAGAAGCAGTGAAAGACAAAGAGCGTAAGGACTTGGTCGTAGTGAGTGAACCCAGCCCCAAATTGTTCCTGCTGACTCCTAATGCTGGTACACAACAAGACCGCGAACTGCAACATCGTTTGTGAATACTTTCACTTTCTGAAACTTCAGAGACATCTTCATTGTGCACCTCCAGTATGTTTTGCTCCACTGATCTTTGTTGGGTCCCATCTGATTCGGCAAATACTGAGCAATCTCTACCTGAATATGCAGAAGCAGGACACGAAGATTGAACAATATTTTCTTCAATATCAGTAATTCTCTGGGCAGGACAGCAGCCTGACACACTAGAAGACAAACACAGACCATCTTTACGAGCCTTGCAAGCCCAACCACAGAACAGTGTGACTAAAGCAGAATCTATTGTTGGAGCTGGAATAAAATTGAAATATTTGTCAAATATAGAAGACAACTAAATTTCTTAAAAATATACTTTCTTTCAGCAAGAAGCAAAATAAAAATAGACAGATAACCTGCCAATTGCATGTTTTTCAAAAACATCTGTGCTTCATCTTCAGTTAACGAACTAGTCAACCATGGCAGGACACGCTCGATCAACTTTAATGGCATCATGCATAAGCTTTGATAGAGAAGTTCACGTTGCCTTTTGAAGCTAAAGTGCTTCCGTGCAAGAGGAAGAACCTACAGAAATGAGGAATTAGGTACATTGAAAAAATACATTAACAAGTAGCTTGAAAAAGTTATTATTTTGGGAAATTCTTCCTATATATGCCCAACTTTGGATTAAGAAGTACAGAACTCCCTTTCCTCTGTCATACTTTTCCATAAAAATAACAATAATAATAATTATTAGGTAATACATTGAACGCTCATAGTTATCAACCTTTGATAAGCTATGGTGTAACTTCTGCACATAGGACAAAAATTCCCTCCCCCCCAAACCAATTTATTAATCATCCTATTGTAATATCAACATTTAACAATGCATTGGCTAACACACAGGAGCTCTTGAGAAAAATTATTTCATGACAAATGAAGAATCACCTGAACTTCTTCATTATGGAAATGCCTCTGTATTGTTTCCAGTATATGATCAGCATGTGAACACAATGTTGAATAAAATTCAGTTTCTGAACTAGATGTTGCTCCTTCACTTTGAATACTTTCAATTAAAGAACGGAAGTCATTAAATTGGCTTTCTTCTTCAGCATGCTCTTTGCGGAAAGAAAATTTTCCATCTACTGCTGGAAAAATAACCTTGTCCTCAGCAATACTGCATCCATATAAAGAATCAATCAGCATTCCTTGCTGTACATAAATAATGAAGCATAGAGGATATCATTTAAAAATGTAGCTGACCTTTGGTTTGACAGTCATTCTGTTACTATATACTATAGTATCACAAGCTCCTCTCCTAAGTATTACTACAACCACATTCCATGACACCTTATTTCTTACCCATTCATTATAGTGGTCACAGACTTCTAACACTACATAAATAATGTAGTACAGAGGATAGCATTAAGATAGCACCACACATTAATCTTTTATGATAATTGTTTTACCAATCACAATAAAAATCACTCCAACCACATTCTATGATACCTTATTTCTTACCCATTCATTGTGGTTGTCATGTACTTCTAACACTACATAAGGAATGTAGTACAGAAAATGCTTTTAAGATAGTTAGGACAGATTAATCTTTTATTATAATTGTTTTATCAATCAACATGCTATCTGATGTTAAAATAAAATGGTCACAAGAAGTTCCTCTGATAGAAAAATACTACACTGCATTCCATGAAAGTGTGTTGACAACTGTTATATTACTCCTTTAAGATGGATGTTTTCCTTTTCTTATTCATTTAGTATTACTGATCTTATATAAAAAGCCAGCCAGATATTCTTTAAGTGAAGAGGTTGTTCACACAATTTGAACCTGGAACCTCAAGGTCACAAAGTTGAAGGAAGTGAGATGCAACAAATGAATTCTTGTATTAGCATCCCTAAAGGTTGCACTTTTAACATATTAGTTGGAGAATTGAGGAGCAATAATTGATTTGTCTCTTATTTATTCTTCTTTTCCTCCATGAGAAGTGAAAACAAAAGTTCAAAGCATAGGAATCCAAGATAGTATAAAACTGAACAGGGTACTCGTAAACACTAAATTCAGTTGAAAAACAAAAGATATAGGCCCTAAATCGAAATCATATAAGAAAACTTTAATTGAAGTGAAGATGCTTCCGAGAGACAAAAGTGTAAAAAATATTAAATGATACCTGTGAAATATGCAAACTTCTGCGATGAATTGCAACCTTTCATTGAAAGCTGACAAGTTAGTAAAATCTCCAGAGAGTTGTATCTTTCTGGTCTGTACTGCTATCTCATTTAACTCTTTTTTTATCGCATTATGCCAGAACAATATTTCATCTATAGGATGTGTTGTGATGGTATCAGAAACATCTGTGATACATGTAGAATATTTCCTTTTCCCAGTTGTTGTGGACTCACATGCACATTTTATTTTTCCATTCTGATGGCTAAGAGGATTACGACTACATCGCACCTGAGAGTGATCTACACGATTTTCAACTGTGTTACCACGACTTCTCCCTTCCATCCAGGTGAAAATAACCTTCAATAAGCAAGAATATAGTCAGATACATTACCATGAAAATTAGATATACAAAAGCTTGTTTAATGCATAAAGTAGCATTGAAAGAAAGAACAAAGATGTAAAACAGCACACAAAACTACACCTTTTGAAGAAGTTTTTCCTCTGGAACTATCTTGCTTAAGCACTTCCGCAAATCCTGAGATCCATCGGGTGATATAGATGTTGAGAGCCACGGAAGAAATTCAGTCATCATATTCACAGGAATACTACAGAGAAACTGCCAAACTAAAGATGCCTGTTCCTCAAGGGAGAACTTCTCAAGAAGCAGTGGAAATACCTGATATCATCCAATGAACAAAAATATCATACACATCACTAATGGAACAAGATGTTTAGTCATTTAACATGAAGGGTGTGATTGTAAACCATTTATGATATTGGTTTGTAAACTTCCGTAAGATCAACAGTCAGACATGAACATAATTAAGCATGCTTGTTTGAATCTTCTAGTTGACAACCTAATAAAACATGCACAATTTTTAAAACTTTACCATAAACATTCACCAATCTGCATGCATGTTTTTCTCCCAAATGATATTTCCATGTAACAAAATAATGAAAAATAGTCTGAATTCTGTCAAATGACAGGCCCTTTCTTTCTAGACAGAAGATATGAAGTTATTAAAGTACTGAACTATGTAATGTAATCACAGAAATGAACGTTACAGAAGCAAAATCTGTTATTGCTAACATTAGAGACAGCATCTGATCAGTCTATTGTTGCCAATTAATTTTATACCAACGATTACCATTTTTAAATTATTATTAACTAGTTGAAGACCTCATGTTCGGGTTAAGAGTAATAGCCAGAGCATCTAACCCATCAAGTAAGCAAAAGCATGCATAAAATAGGGAAAATATAATGTTTATAGCTATAGCAAGGAGGATTCGGCACCTACCTTGAAATAACCAAATAGTAAATAATAGGCCTATTAGTTTGTATGGAGGAAAATACAAAGTCCACCTTTGTGTTATCTTAAACATTGCATTTATCTCTTAATAAGAGTTCAAGTGGAAATCATTGAAAGAATTATACATCAAACATATACCTGCTCCTCTTCCTTAGCCATGTGTTGACTAACTGATGTCTGCAGAGCTCCTGTGCAGGATGCTAATTCCTTTGGAAAACTTTCAACATTATGGACGGAAGAGTTTAACAGCTCAAATAGATGTTCAAAAATTTCACTTTCACCCTGGTGTTCAAGTGAATATGTCTGTGCTACATTCTTTACCCGTATATCTAGAGCTGGGAAAATCACCTACATTCGAGAACAGATTTTCCTCAGAATGTTTGAACACAGCAGAGCAGCAGAGATAAATCAATATTAATAGAAAAATGGTATTGGTTTGAGCAAAGGATCCTCGTGAGAAACATATAGCATACAGCCTTAAAATCACAAAAAGGCAGCCTTGGACTCTATCAAGAAGTCTATAGGATGGTTCTCAAAAAGATAAATCAAACACAGTTCACAGCATCTACGTCCAAATTTAATATATATATATATAGTAAATCCGTGCGACAGATGTGGCCAAACCTTTTAGTCACCTAGCCCAGTCATTTCACTTGCAACACACTAGAATGGAATTAATGTATGTGACGCTAGCTGATGGCCACTGGGTAACGACAATTATTAACCGTTACATAAAAGCTCAATTCAGTCACGAATCGGAATACATTCTCTTAAATCTAATAACAGCTATTTAGTGACAGCCGCATAGTTCAACCCCCACAGCCGTTAACTGCATAATCATTATACATAGCTCAGCAACCGTAGCGACATGGATGATTTAACACTATTTGTAATGGTAATTAATTAACGTTCTTCGTAGAGGAGGATAAAGAAAAAAGCAAGGGCATTAGGAATCACATTCGGATTTCATAATCTACATACAATACACGTCTAGTTCATGTTATTAAAATCAAAATGCGGGAAAAAAAAAAGTAACGAGAATAACAAAAAGATTATATATATAATTATACACTAGAACAACACATGATGGTTCAATTTTAAAATACCTTTGCACTGAAACTTAAATAAAGCAATCAAACATCAACCATCATTTTCATCACCATTCATTCCTCACGGTAACAAACTCGATTATTCAACCGAACAAGAACCGAAGAACAATCAAATTAAGAACAACAAATAAGGAATAATAACGGTTCCGAAACTTGCACCTCATCTTCAGCATTGGAGTGGTGTCTGTACATCGATCTGAGGAAACGATAGCGTTGGAAGAGGGGCTGGATGTCTGAGCAATTTCCGGTGGCGAACGCCATCGCTAACCGGTGCAGCGCGTCGAGCTCGTTCCGAATCGCCTTGTGGAAGAACGAGAATATCAGAATTGGCGATTCCGACAGCGACAGGCCGAAACCGCCGCCGCCATTGGCGGAGGAATCCACCTTACTCACCGGATTCGGTAGCACCGCCACTCCGCCGCCGCCGCCGTCCATATGCTGCAGCCCCGTCAGCGGCGTCGCCATGCGCTTCTAATTTTTTCACCTCCGTCGGGAAATTTTCTCGCGGCTCAATTTTCCAGGAAAGTTCCCTCTCCCTAGGTTTGCGAGGCGCGTCGGTTTGGCGATATTGGTTAGTTAGAAATGGAGTGCGCGCGTGAGGGAGAGAGAGAGAGAGAGAAACGAGGGTGGGTTATTTTGATTGCAGGAGTTAACAGTAACGTTTTTTTCTCGTTGCGTCGTTGCTGTTTCCTTCTATTCTAACTTCTCAGCGAGGAAGAAGGGGTTGTTTGGTTAGTGCGATAAGATTAAGAAACCTGCGAGCGAGGTGGTGTATTCTGACTGACTGAGGTATATCATGATGTTTATATACCTGTGTCATTGCCACGTGTCCATAATTCGCCACGTAGGATGCTGATGTCAAACGAGGGTTACGAGTCACGACGAGAGTATTTTGGAATTCTTCCCCGTTGCATTTTCTTCTTACTACGTCCCTGTTTCTATATTTTATTATTTCTTTTAGGTTTGATGTCATCTATGTTTTTCTATCCTTTTTTTAAAAAAATTTAAATACTCCCAGTAATTTTTTCTTAAAAAAACTTCATCTTTCTCCATTTTAAAATAAAATATTTTTATTTTTCTTCTCTTTTAAAAATACACTTTATATATTATTTAAAACATAGAAGTAGTAGCAATAGAAAACAAAATTGAATGAAATGAAGTGGTGTATACGTGGCTCCACAGCATGCATAATCAGTGGTATAAGTTAAAGAGTTGGAATATTTTTTGTTTTATTATTATATTATGTGTAAAATAAAAATAAAAAATGAAGAAAAAACTATGGAAATAATTAAAATAAAAAGAGTTGGCATAGGATAAGAAAGGCAGAAGGAGGCACGAGGAGAGTGTGTGGAGAGGATTAGTTGGCACTTGACAGCCCCATGCCTGTGCAAGCCTAAGCCTGTCTTGGCTTTGCACAACACATTCCACCACCATCCAACCCTTCTTCGTTCCTTTCACCGTCTCCATTTATTATTAACCATTTTTTCTTATCCCTTTCTATTAATTTGTCAAACCAATCCTACCTATAAATTCAAATACCACCGTTTACACTTCATACAGAAATTAATAGTATTATCTTAACCTTTAAAACAATAATAAATAAAGGTATTTCAAAAATCAAATTTAATGAATAATAAAAAATATCGATGGTCATATATTAATAAAAAATCTTGAACTTACATCAACCGAAAATTAAATAAATATATAATATACAAGTGTGTTCAAATTTCATCAATCAATTTTGTAAAATTGTATTAAACTAAAATTTAATTCTTAAGGTGATATTAGAGTTCTGAATTGATATTATTATGTCATTTGTTATAGAATTAATATTATCAATTTTAATGTTTATTTCTAGAATCAAAACACACGCGAGAAGGTGTGTTAGAGATATGATTCTACAAGTAAGTCAATTTGATTCATATGGGTTGAGTTAAATAAAGTTGGCTCAAAAGACTCGTTTTTTTGTGGATCAGAAATTTTGTAACATGACTCGACTCATCATAGATTAATAGGTTAGAGAGTTGGCAACATTTTATTATTTAAATTTTTTTATATATTTGTTGTAATACAATGAAAGTAAACTAACTAAATCTCCTTTTTTTTTATAACGATGGAATCAAAATTTTCATTTAATTGTCCAAATTTTATTATAAAGATAATAAGTTAAAAATTAAAATACCAACATATATGTAACTTGACAAATAAAAAAATTAAACATCAAAATTATTCAAACATTATTGAATATTATAGTAATAAAAAGATCAAATTGTGAACATATAATTAGAAGTAGTAAATAATTATAATAAAAAACTTCTAAAATTGTAAAAAATAAAAATAAAGTGTTGTTGGTGGTGGGTTACGGATCAACCCACTTTTAATTCGGCTCGAACATGTTTAATCCATGGGTTAAGTGAATCGGATTAAGTTCAAGCCACATTTAAACAAAACATTAAAATTTATTCAACCCAATCTGACTCAAATTTATGTGATGAGGTGCGTTGACTCCCGGATAAAAACCATTTTGTTATTTCTAATTAAAAATTTCATATCAACTATGTATAAGACAAATTTACAAAAATGTTACAAATCTCACCTTAAAATGGATCTTATAAAATTTAGTTAAATTGAAAATCTATTTTTTTAATAAATAAAAAATTTTAACCTAATAATAAATTTTCAAAAAATATATTTAATAACGTAAAAACAGTATAACGTTTTATACATAAAATAATTACGTGGGTTGATCCTCAATAACTTATCCAAATTATAGATTAAAGTAATCGTTCAAACTCTATAAACACTTAAAAAAGTGTTTTGATGATTAGTGGAACTCAAACTCACATTACATAGAATATGAGTCAGTAGTCACTTCAAATGGGATAGAAGAATTGTGAGTAAGTTGAGATGAATATATCCTAAACACGAAACTCCAATTCATATTTTTTCATCAGGTGACCTAACTTTAGAGAAAGTGCCCATAGGTATCTAATCTAATCATATAAATTAAGTTATGAAATAAACCAAATCATTAAAGGACCCATTATTTAGTTATACAAATAAACAAAGAAATAAATTACTTTATTTTATGAGTTTCAGGTGGGTCAGTGTGATTTAATTTAACCTCGATTTTGTAACCCAAAGTGAAACCATGAAACCTTTTTCTTCATCAAATAATCATTCATCAATTTGGGAAGGACTAAAATATTAGTCGCCACGATTCAAACGAAAGTGCTTTTTTTTAAGTGCGCAACACAGATTCTGAATATAATTTTTACAATAGTTGACAATTTAAGTGGGTGTAAACGAAACTCAACCATACTAAATTCAATCCTTATATATCGTAAAATGATTTTATTTTTAGTTAAATAAAGATATTTTAACACATTCTTTCATGTTCAAAATATAGTATCTTTATGCCAAGTACATCAAACATGTTTTTAATATATAAAAGTTAAAAGCTCTCTAAAGGCTTGATTAATGATTTGTTACTAATATTTAGATTTATAATTTATTTTGATTTGTATACAATTAAGTTTTAATATTTGTTGAACATAATTAATTTAGTTCTTTTTTGTAAATCAGTATTCATGTAGTTTGAAAATGTCATGTGTAAAATTTGGAGTAATATTATATTTTGAAAGTGTTACATTTTAAAATATGAAAAATATTCAAATTTTTATATGTGGTACTTTTAAACTGTTCTATAAATATAAGAATCAAAGTGAAGTCTTAACTTATAAACTAAATTACTAATTAATTTTATTAAAGTGATTTAAAAATATCATTTTATTTCAACTTAATAAAATGTTTTTTAGGGTAGAGTTGTGATTAATATGTTGAACATCAAAGTTGACACTATTTTAAGACTTTAATAATCTTAAATTTGGAATATTAGTTCTAGAAAAACTTAGGTCAATTATTCTTGTTGCAAAATTATGTTTAATTATTGATATTCTCTTTCAAAAACATTTTAGTTTTTTTTTTAAATGAATATGAAAGGAATATTGAAAGGGATATTTTTTAAAAAAAATTAAAATGATCTTATTATTAAATAAAAGTTCTTTAAAAAAAGCTTATTTGAAGAAGATAGATTGCCAAAAATTATTTCATTTAAGATGGTAATTGTAATTTGCACAAAAAAACTTATATTAATTTAAACATATGAAGAATGGACATATAAATCTCTCTGAACCACACTCCGTTAATAATTCTGGAATATTTATTCTACTCTAATACAATACACGGTGTGAGCAATTCAAATATACACTCATGAATCTTATAGTAATTAAAGATGAACAATATAAAAACAAAAATTATACTAGAAAAAGTTTTAGATAACATTTAAAGTCTTTTACATATGAGTTAGCTCGACATTTATAAAGAATTATCTTAAAATGTAGATTTTAAGTTTAAAGTTAACTTTACAAAATTACTTGTATGTATATATTTTTTTAGAATGTGACTAAATATTTATGATGGTTGGATAATAAATAACATGATTCAACAAATAATAAATTTTTTTAAGATAAAATAATTTGTAATTTGAGTTATGTATTTATATAATGTATTTTGACTTTATATCTCTAATCAATATGAAATCTCAAATACATTTCTTATAATGACTCAAAAAGTTTGAAATGTTTAAAACAAACTTAAAAAATTATTTATTAATAGAATAATTTATGTAAAAATATACCATTATTTGATTTTATTTAAAATTTAATTTTTGAGTTCTTTTATACAAATTTATTAAACTAATACTAAAAATATTTTTTTTAGGTCTTTTTAGATTGCATCCTTACACCAATAATATATATATATATATATATATATATATTTATTTATTTATTGAACATGAAATTAAACATGATTTCATATCGACTTGACCGTGAATAATATAATATATCTAACAAATAATAAATTTTAATAAGATAAAATTTTAATGACTATCAAAAAGTGAACTTTATAGCTTAATACAAAATTGAATTATAAAGTAAGATTTACAAATCCTTATTATACAAATTTATCTTGAATCGATACGAAATTGCCTGCCATCTTCACTTTCATATTATCTACCGACTCACCAAACATAACATCATGCAACTACTTATCTATAGAATTTTTCAAAATCCAATAAGTATAATCCACGTATGGACAAAAAAAAGAACCGTACAGATAATTATTGACGCAATTCAACGCTTTCTTTTTCTTTTTCAACCTTTTGATGTTTCAATCAAAGAAATGCAAATGGTGATGGTCTGAGATGTTTTCCATTTGAGTTTGTCCCTGCTTCTGGACCTAACCACAAAGTTGCAACCCCTTTATGGATAACATGATTTATGATCAATGCACCGAAAGAACTTTGAAGTAAGTGTGCACCTCATCGATGCATGCAATTCCACTACAAAATGGAACAAGTCTTCTTCTCTCTCCAAATATATGGAAGATGAATCCATTTTACACTTACACTGAGTTCTACTATATACATTTTTGGTCTCGCGTATTGTGTTGCTAATGCAGAGATAAACCCACTAATTTGCGACATGGCTCATATCTTCAACTACAGTTAGCAACTTTCTCACACAGATTTATAAAGCAATTATGAATGGACAATGATAATATGATATCGATTCTCATTTTTTGATTTTTATCTATTATTTATTGACGTAACTTAATGTGAATCATTGATTAATATATCACTATCTTTTTTTAAAAGAATTAATACTCCACACTAAATTACGTCAGAAAATACAAAATGAAAGTTAAAATATAATTTACTATTACGAATATGCTTTGTGGATTTTTTAGGATGAGAGATGTATGTCTCTTTAGTGTGCTGAGTGTGACTAGATAGGATAATTTTATCATCTCTTCCATATATATTATCTTTCTTTTTATTCCACTTTGAGTCTTATTTTTCAAAGGGAAAGAAGCAGGAAATAAAGTAACAAAACAACGTACATGAACAGAGTACACCAATATTGGCACCGAATGTTAAGTAGTCAAACTACACATCTTATACTAAAAGGTTCAACAATTTCAAGTCCATTAAACTTCACACATTTATGCTGGTAGAGAGAAAAAAAAAATAAGTGTAAGAGAAAAAAAATAAGAGGGTGAGATATTATTCGAAAGAAAAAATTATTTGGTTAAAAAAATGAAAATAAAAGTTATTTATTTATTTTGATAATGATAAGTATTATACATTTATTGCTATTAATTTAATAAATTATCATTAAAGTAATAAAAAGATATTTATAATCAATTATGAAAGTCTCGTTAATTAAAAAAATAAATAAAAGAATATAATTGGTCATAGAAAGTTGAAATAGCCTTTTTTTTCCTTATTGATTATATACATGACATAATTGATTATAGGATTAAAAAATAAAAGTAACGAGGTTAATTACACTTCACATATTACATATTAATTTGGTTGATTTGGTCCAAACCGGATTTCATATGTCCGAATATCTTAACTAATTAAGTTAACTCAACTCAATCCAACTTATATTGACTATACTTTACCCTTTTTGATTTAGCTTCCACTACTCGCTTAGATCTCACTTAAATTGTCCTAACTTAATTGAATATGGATTTGTCGCAATTTAGTTCAACAGTCTTGATTTGATTTAGATAAATGTGGATCCAACCGAACTTAACATAACTTAAGTCCAAAACAACATAACATGTTAAGAACTCAATTGGACTAACTTTATATGAGTGTGACTTAATCTAACTTAATTTAAGTCTAACCTAACTCAAACTCTGAGCTAAATCTTACTTAACCTAAACTAATTTAACTTAAATTTAACCTGAAGTTTTTAAAATGAGTTAAGCGATAGGGCAACTTCCATGACTTATAAATCATGCCAAGCTAACCTTCCAAAGAGTGGCCTAAACAAAAATATGTTTCTGAACTTTGCCTATTTAGCTCGATGCATATATGGGTCAAGGTCAAATTTGTCCATAGACTAATTGACTAACCCATTTATTTTAAAAAGTATACTAAATTGCACTTACAAAATATATTATTAAACATGATTTTTTATTTAATTATACATGTACGAGGGGTTTGAGAGGTAAATATAGTATTGAATAATGATTTTGACCGATCTCAACAAATACTTCAACCATATATATATATATATATATATATATATATATATATATATATATATATATATATATATATA
>Ga0209589_1005526_pt1 | contig 21427 bp, 10 predicted proteins | sample CowpeawhiteBW_FD_187525 | JGI IMG/M metagenome (GOLD analysis project Ga0209589, IMG submission 187525) | Root nodule microbial communities of legume samples collected from California USA - Cow pea white BW (SPAdes) (version 2) | ecosystem: Host-associated > Plants > Roots > Nodule | place: USA... | reverse complement strand
AATTAATTCACTTTTTTTTTTTTTTTAAATACACAACTTATTTAACATCGTTTTAGTACAAACTTAAGTATTTCAAAATTTTATGGATTCAAACCTTAGTATTTCAAAATTTAGTCATTAAAAGTTTCCAAGGAATTGAACCCACATATAAACAATACTCGTTACTTAACCGCTGTATAATTGTTTCATATTAAAATACATACATATTTTAAAAAAAAAAACGCAGAAAAGATGATACTAAAACTTCCATACAATTAAAAAACGCAGAAAATAATATATGTCACATAATATTCGATATATCAGATATGATTATTTTGAAAATAATAAAATAGATACATGCTATATATATTAAAAATTATATAATAATTTTAAAAATATAATAAATACATGCTTCTTGGTATATGAGATTAATTAAAATCTTATATTAAAGTTGTTAACATAAAAAATTATAAATTATTATTATATATATATATATATATTTTATAGATTAAATATTTTATTAATAAATATCAGTAAAATATTTTATAATAATGAATTCAGATATTTATCGAATGTAAATACTTTAATTCAACCTAAAGTATGAGAGCATCTTAAATGTTAACTATTATAACAACTAAATTGAAGTATCAGAGCATATAAGTTATGTCTATTACAACTGGTTACATTATACCCATGTTTCTATAAAATAAGAATAGACAATATGGATAATTATGCTAACAAAATTTACTTTAGAAAAAACATCTTTATGATATAATAACATTAATACGGTAACAAAATTTACTTTAGAAAAAACATCTTTATGATATAATAACATTAATACGTGTATATTTTGTTTAAATTAGGAGGTAAACGCTAAAAAAAAGTCAACCTTGTGAAGAAAATATGAAAATGGGAATGAAGTTCAAATGTGACCATATATTGACAAATTTATAAATTCTCTTTCGTTTTCAACTTTGTAAAACTCAAATAAGAGACTACTTTTCAAAGGTTATTACCATTAATTGGTAGTCAATCCTTAGTCAGTAATTACACATAACAGGTTTCAACTATTTATAACCAAAGCACATCACGGAGACCGAAAAAAAATTATTTAGTCGTTTTTTTTATTGGATTAAAACTTACTCGTGTTCTTCGTGAATAAATATCTATAGAAGTCGTGATTTTAATTTATTAAATTTGGCTTAACTTTCCTTAGCTTTCATAAATTAAATATTATCTTCTGATATCTATAATTTAAAAAATATTGTTTTTAGTCTATATGTCTAACATTCTAATTTTAACGGCTTAATAACTAATAAAAATATATATTTTATTTTATGTTCAAAACAGATAATCCATATATAAAGTATATTAATATAGTCGTATAACTGATAAGATTATTAAAATATAATATTTATACAAATTAATTAAAATCAAATTCTAGCTCTAAATACATATTACCCACTTACAACAGTTTTCACTGAAACTTTTCATCAACCTAATAGATGGTTTCTCATCTTTCAAGGTGCCTCTGGAACTACAACTACATATGATTCCATTGAATAAGTTTCATCACAAACGAAAAACAAACAATACAAAACAAAAGCATAGAATAAGGGTAAACTAATGTAATGAATGATTTAATCATTTCATAATAAAATTACATAAATCATACATAATCTATCATCTCATTTCATATAAAGACATAAAACTATGACTCAATTATTCAGATACATGCCTTTGATATAGGGTACACAAAGAGATGTACACCTGTGATGGTTTCTAGACTCTGCAGAGTACAAGACACAAGAGGTCATTGCTCAACCACATAGGGTTAATCCTTTCAAGCCTATGACAAAAGAATAAGTCCAAAGGCTAGGATCTCATGCTACTTACATCACATAACTCATTATACTCTATATGAGTGTGAATGGTTATTAGAGTTCAGGATACCTCCTACCAGTTCTTCTCCCATATCAAGGCATACACTAATAATACCACTACTAATCCTCCTTGGATTAACATTAATCAATCTCAACTCAATCTCATATAAACAATCTTATATTACATCTCATACATCAATCATGTAATAGGTAATAATCCATATTTACCACATGACCACTCGCTCAACGACCAAATGACTTACTCAACAAATAAATCACTGAAATTCATAAAGGTAAATTCTTCCAAAATTCGCTCAGCGAGGATATTCTTGCTCAGCAACTATAAAATCAATAAGTTCTCTAACTTTGTATTTGCTCAGGGAGTACATTTTCGATCAGCAACTATAAAAATATGGCCAATGTCTAAGTGGTCTAGTAATCATTCTAATTACCAAAAACATTCCAAACTCAAAATTCAACACAATATGAATACTAATCAATTTCAAATACAATACCAAATCAATTAATGATTCAAACTAACCATAAATAGACCTAAAACTCTAGATTCACACATCATAGATATCATACAACAACTTAAGTGCACATGCAAATCACAAGATCATCATACAACGTTCTCAATCCACATTTCTATGATTTAAAAAAAGGTGCAATTAGTTTCCCTTAAATGTTATCTTGCTTAAACAGTTCTAAGCTCTATAAATATTTCTAACTCCACAAAATGTTCTATCCACACATAGAAACATCACAAGAACGATCAAAACGCATTGTTATGATCAATGATAAACATAAACTCATATTAATGATTAAAAATACGCATGCAAGCAAAAGAGAGCTCACATGCAACCGAAAACAAAAATAGACCAAAAAGAGGGTGGAAAATTAACTTACGCAAACAGAAAAATTGATCGGTCCAAATGGAAGAGCTTGTCAAGATGATAAATCCTACAGTTTTGGTTCTTCAATCATATGACTAGAGAGACAAAACTCTTAGGGATAATAAATTAGAAAACTCTAGAAAAATGATTTAAGTTAGACAACTCTAGATAGTGATTTATAAGAGATGATTTATTTTAAAATAATAAAATTCTTTTATAACAATTTTATTTATACTAAAATATTTTAATATTAACATAATTAAATCTAACTATTTTTAAACCACTGTTACTTTTAAAATACTATTTTCTAGAAATTTACGAAATGGTGTTAAAAGATTAGTGATTATACAATTCATAAATAAACTCATGCGAAATGAAAAGAAAAATCATAATTATTTTTCTCCTGTATAATGAAATTATAGTTGATAACGCATAGAACAATTTATTTGTCAATTTTAAAATTCTGAGAAAATGACAATTTTAAGATTTCAAGTACAATAAAATCGATGTAATGACTAAATTCTTTTTTTTTATCGTCAAATATTAATTATTAGTATTTTGTCAGTATTTTTAAACTTAATTAACGAAAGATAACAGATTCGTATTATATCATAATTTTATAAACATATGTATGGGATTATATATGCTATCCCAACATTTTGCCTTCTACCATTCCTTGCCTAACAACTCATTCACAATCTATGACATCATAAGTTGCAGGGCACCTGTTTGCTAATATTTCCTAATGAGAAAGTCCTGTTGACAGTCTCACAGCTAAAGAAAAAAAATCACAATACACTGATTTACGATTTGGAAGGTCCATCACACTTGGCAGAGGCCCATCCAATCTGCTGTTTCTCGTTATCATAAATCACAATCTTATCTTGTAAAGATATATCTGTTAAGAGCAAGAGGAAATGTATTACAATCAAACTAAAAACAGAAACAAAAATAACATATTTCTTCTTATACTTCACATTTTTATGCTATTTCATATGCTAACCTCCAATTATGTTGATATTTCCCAGTCCTATTTCAGTGCCGTCTAGAATCCCCAAGCAGACATTGCCATGTTTCTAGAAAAGAGTAGCATGTTAGAGACATGATTTCTTTCGTTCCTGAGAAAGAGAAAAGCAAGTCAGAATAGTCTTAAAAGGTGCTCACAGTGACAATCAGATAAGCTTCTGGTGGTACTTGCAGCACCGAATTCTTTGATTTTGTGAAGCTGAGTAGCAGTGGCTTAAAATTTGTAGTGACATCATGTAACGATTTGAAAGCCTTTGGACCCTTCCAACAAATTGGGAGAGATGAATCTGCAGTTGCTCTAGTCAAAGGCTTCCCCTTTATATCATTAGTTATCTGAATCACAGAGCAAGGATTACTAACTGAATGACATGTGATGATTATTAATTTAGCATGATACACCAAACAATACAATAATGCTCCTCTGGTTCCATATCTCACCAGATCAACAAGAGCTTTATGAGCTATGGAATTGAAGTATGTGTAGGAGCTCCCACTATCGAAGATAAGTTCTAGACCTTTCACAGAAGTAGGTTTTCCATTGAAAAGCAGGTCTGCTGGACCTGTTTTATAGTGTTGTTGTCTGAAACAAAAAACTGTGTGTAAGTTCAAATGACTGGTAGTACTAGTAGTAGTATCTCACATGGAAACAGATAAATGTGGTTTAACACTTACACTGATGAACTCTGCAATATGGGTGTCCAAACAACTCCAGATTGGGGAATGAATTGATCTCCAAAGAATAAAAAGCCTCCTCCTCTCCCACTTAAGCAGTGGCCTACTACATTACGAATTAGGCCAAGAGAATGAAGCTGTGATACAATGCTTGTTTTGCCTTTTCCAAGGCCAAGAACACCTGCTGTGGAAGGTGGGGGATTATGACCAGGATGCGTTTGATCATATCCACACCTAGCATAAAACACAGAAAACATTGGTTTCTAAGAGACTCAAGACAAATATTTGAATAAAAAAAAGGTTAAATGTTTTTAGTCTCTAAACTTAGACACAAAGTTGGACTCATTCTGTCTCAAATTTTGATACATTCGAGTTCCCAAACTTAAAAAGTGAATGAATATAATCCTTTTAATCCAACCGCATTAAATTTTTTTAACATGTCAAATGTGTTTTAAGATGCCCTTTGAGTTGTTTGTTCCGTTTTGACATGTTTCAACTCAAATGTCAGTTTGAAACATTGTTTAACATACCCAAGACGATTAACGTCATGAGATTAAAAGAACTATATACATTCAATTTTGAAATTTGAGAACCAAAATATACCAAATTTTAAGAGAGAAATAAATTCCAATTTCATATGTAATTTCAGGGACTAAAAACATACTTAATCCATACAAAAATAATCCAGCCTTACAAATATTTCAGCATTATGAATGAACAATTTGAAATGAGTTAGCCAGCAATGGGGGAACAGATTGAGAGAAAACACTCACCCGAAGCCCAGAATAGGGCGTGCTAAAGATCCATTAGTAAATTTAACTGGAATATAATCTCGGACTAACACACCCAGAGATGATCCATGGTCTGCATAATCAACCTCATAGTCACATTGCTCATTTGCTACACCACAAGGAGGTGCTGACTGGACTCCAGTACACAAAGGATCCACACATTTCACAACGTTGCCGCGAGGTTTGTAAAGTCGATTCTGGGGCTGAAAAATCACCAATTAAGGAAATTAATATTATCCTTCATTACAACATGTTTGATTAGTAATTAGCATAAAAGTAGTCGAGAACGTTCTAAACTCAAGTGAAACTTACTACAGTGCACCCTTTACACGGTGCATCACACTGAAGCCAAGTGAGATCACTTCCTGTGTCAATGTCAAGATCATAAAGCTTAGGGGGATTGCCAATGGCAAGGTTCACCGTGTAATACCTGCATACAAAGAATTCATTCATCCACTTTTACAAAACCAAGAATCATCTTTTTTCTTTACTTTTTGTCATTGCTAAAAACAATTATCAGAAGAAAAAAATTACACAAAGGGGTCTGTCAAGCTACTCCTTTGTGTAAGATCACTCGATGAAAATAGGATTAATTCGATATAAACACAGATGGTTCTGAAACTTCCTAAGAAATTAGAAGGACTGGTCAGAGTCAATTGGTTGGACGGAGCATTCAAAGAAAAGCGACGAAACAACTAAAAGTTGAAAACTTTACAAAACAAATCCACACCCAGAAAAGAAAACCTTGAAAATATTGGAGAATAAGAAAGAATGAGAGAGTTGGTGTATGCCTTTTAGAAGAAGTTTGTTGAACAAGTCAGAGGATGCATAATGTAATTACTAAAGAGTAAGATAACAGAACATACCCAATTGGATAAACATTTCCTTTAATCTGAAAAGCGAAAGAGGAAGCAAGGGAATGAGCAGAGGTTGAGGGTGTTGGCTTCTTGGAGTTGAGAATCTGATCGGTGTCTGAGAAGGAGGTTGAGAAAATGGAAGAAAGAAGCAAAAAGAGTGAAATTCCTCTGCTTTTCATATCCATGTTCAAGGGACTGAAAACTCGAAATCAGAATTGAGAATTTGATGAGAAGATTAAATGAAATTGAAGCAGAAAGAGAGAGAAAGAAAGAACTCTCCTCTAATGTAAGTACTAAACCGCGTCTGCGGGCTCATGTGCAGAGAGAGACTAATAGGGAGAGAAAACACGCACAATGGAATCTCTCGTTTACGTCATTACTATGACTTTTAAGGTTGTCACAAAAAATTTGTCTATCGTTTGAAATAAAATAACTATTCAGCCTTATAAATTTTTTGAGTAATTATAAAAAAAAAAACACCAATTTTCTGATTAGCAACATATTTCCTTAAATATTTTTAACAAGTTTTTGTGATAGGTAAAGGTTGTGAAAAGTATATTAAATAAAAAAAAAGTGGCATACTCAACAATAGAAAATATGTTTGGATCTTATCGTTTAATATATTTAAGTGGGCAATTAAAACTTTAAAATCTTTTAATTTTAAATTATTAATTCATTGATAATAATATTAAAATATATTTTCCAAACCAAAAAATTTTAAAAACCAAAAAAGACGACTATGCACGGGTCTCATGCCAGTTAATATAAGAAAATTTGATACTTCCATGAACAAGTAAATTAACTGACATGAAGTTATATAACTCAAATATAGAATTGATCAAAAGTTCAAGTCATAATTATGTAAATACGTTACATACAACATACAACGGCGGAGCATAGGAGGGCCGTGGTCCCCAAGATTTTTGAAATTTTTCTTAAATTATATACATTTTGAAATTTTTGAATTTTTTTAAATTTTTTTAAATTATAGATAATATATTTTATAAATAGATGAAAATTAAATTGTTTGTATTTTTATTTTTTTATAAAATACAACTAATTAATGTTAATAGATAATAACATAAAATTAAATATATGAAGAATAAAAAAATTTAGGTTTAATTAATTTTTTGGTCACTATTTTCATTAAAAATGTTAAGTTAGTCATTAAATTTTTTCTAGTCTCAATTTGATTCTTAATTTTTGAAAAATTGATGCAATTTGATCATTTTCCTTAAATGTATTCAAGGGAATGAACAACTTTCATTAAGATTGGATAGTGAGATTATGTTAATTACACCAACAAAACAAACTATCTTTATTTACAACTTTAATTTTAATGAAGAAACATCAATCCGTTTCAAGAAATTTAATGAAAATAACCAAATTGCATCAATTTTTCAAAATTCAGAACCAAATTAAACTAAACAACAAAATTGGAGGACCAACTTAACATTTTTGAACTAAAACAATAAACAAAATAATAATTAAACCAAATATTTATTAAGATATTTTTTTTGTCCTTTCTTATTGTCTTGTTAAGTTTACAAAAAATGTACTCATTTTTCACTGTCATATTTGTTTTAAAGAAGAAAGGTAATTATTTTTTCTCTCATTTCTCATTTGTCTTATTTCTTTTCTGAAGAAAAGAAAAGTAATTATCTTTTATCTTACTTGATAATGAAATATTAAATTAATAGTTAACATTATTTTATTTATCTTATGAGCCTAAATATTCATTTTTATGAATATAGAAGAAAAAATAATGTATTATGTGTTTTTTTATAATCTCCGACTTAACTATACTATATTTTTTCTTTAGTATTTGTGCTTCTCAATTTTTTTAGTAAGGTATGATAAATTATTTTAATATTATTTTAAAAAATAGGTATATTGATGAATAATAAAAGAATAGATTCATTATTCAAAAGTGATAAAAGTAAAACTATTCGTGAAGATGGAAACAAGATAGATTATATTTTTCACAACATTATACTAAAGATTAAATTATTCAGTTAGAAGAACCAATTTTTAAAACATTATACTAATGATCCAACAATTTAATGGTCAAATAATTATATTATTTTGGCCCCTCAAAAACTTGTAATTAAAATCCACCATTGGTTACATATTTAAAATGAAAGTTTTATTGTCATATCTAATTCAAATACAAATATTATGTAAATTACTTGTGCTCTTCCGTCAAAATTGTGAATCCCACTTTTATTTCATGTTTTGCGTCCAGTTCAAGTTAGAAGGCCTAAGGCCAACTCTCTTCTTCTCTCACTTTCCAAAAAAGCTATCTAGTTTTCTCACTCAGCTTTTCTCTCTCTTTTTTTCTCCAAAACAGCTCACTCACTCTCTTCTTCCTCTGAAACAACAGTTGAGATAGTGGCCTTGCAGAATACTCCTTTGAGGTAACCAAACACTCTTTCTCTATGTAAGTCGAACTCCAAACTTCTGTTTTTCTCCTTTTTCAGTTCTATTGTGTTGTTTCAGTTTTAGGGGCTTTCCTAGAACCTCATTTTTTATATTATGTTCATATTTTTCAGTCCTCTAATTTGCTTATAGAGCTATGGTGCTCCTTCTGTTAGGACTCCGTCCCTCGTAGTTTTGCTCTCAATCAAGGTAAGGGAAACTAATGGTTGTGCCTTAGTATGTTTTTAGGATTGAATTATGGAATTTTAGGTTTGTTCTTGTTTCAAGATTAACAATACAAAATCAATCAATATTTCAAAATAAACATCATCATACCTAAAACCCATAATTCAAACATCATGTATCATTCAACAGCTCAGATGCATAATCAAATCACACTAAAATCATACAATTTACTCACATAGTGTTTCTACAACTGAAAAGCTGTGTAATTGGCTTCCCTTATCTAATTCAGCTTAAACAGTCCTACAAACACCAAACATATTTAACTTCACATGATGCTTTATTTACACATAAAAACATATTGCGATAACGACCAGGATATACCGTTATGATCACTGATCAACAAAGACTCAAACTAATGATTAAGAAAACGCATGCAACCAAAAGAAAGACTCTATGCAAAGGAAAAACAGACTGAACTGAGAAAATGGTAGAAAACTAACTTAAACGAATGGAGGAACAAATCGGTCCAAAATGAAGAACTCGCGAGGATCAATCTTACTGTCTCGATTCTTCAATCACTTTTATAGGGGATTGTGTGTTTTAAAATAATGAAAATCTTTATAACAATTCTATTTATATTAAAATATTTTAATATTAAAATAATCGAGTCTCAATATTTTTGTATCAAGTATCACTTTTAAAACATAATTTTTTAGGGTTTACAATATTTAATTACAACTACTTTTTTTTTCAAAATTTAAATAATTGTTGTCATTTATACCTAAGAATTGTCTTTATGTTTGTGTTGTTTAGGTTCACAGATTTTTTTAAGTGTCTAAGGTTATGAAAAATGGTATACGAGTTCAGTTTAGGTTAATTTTTAAAAATTTTCTTAATCAAGTTTAGGTAGAATTTAAGATTCAATAATTTTGGAAATACCAAGTCAAAGTGCACTTAAATAAAGAAGTTCAAAATAGCTATATAAAAACAAAAATAAAATTTTGAAACTCCAGAAAAAAACCCATTCTATAATTTATTTTAATACATCACATCAAAATAAAGAAAAATGTAATTAAAATATAAATATATTATTTTAAAAAATGAGTGGGTTTCCTTTGAAGAGATGGTGCTAATAAAAAGCGTTGGAAGACAAAATTTCCTCTGTGAGATTGTGACTGTTTGTTGCATCTCATCTTTGGTAATCTGTTTTTTCTCTAATGGGTACCTGGGTGATTGGCACAACCACTATTCGTGTCCTTTGCAAATCATACAGATCAATCTTCAAAAGATGGTTTCATAAGAAGAAACCACGACGCCACACCCGAACAAAACAGGTATCCTTTTCTTCATTCAAAACATTCTAATTCTGATCGTCGAAATCTTAAAAGTCAAAACATGTATGTTAATGATTATCTGGCACGGTTAATCGGTTAACAAAAACGTGGTCACAATAATTTTTGAACGCATGGATTTTTCCATATATAGGAATTCTTTGAATTGAATGCATATGCTTGCATGCACGAACACGTAAAGAGAATCTAATAATTAATAAAGTTTTCGCTCTTTCACCAGAAAACTGTTGATGATGGCAAAGTCACGAATGGAATTGGGAGCTTCAGATTGAAATTGAGGAGGAGCATCAGTGATATTGCAATGAGTAGTCCAAGAGGATGTTGTTTGTATAGACATAGAAGTCCAGATAATTCGTGCTTTCCGTGCAGAAAGTCTGCGTCTCGAAATGCAAGCAGAAAATCGAACCAGACATCGAGCAAGAACTATGATTTTATGTCTGCAGCTTCTCCTTTTCCTTCTTCATTGAACAAAAGCGGGTGTTTAAGATCGATGCCTCCTCATCTGAACTCAATGAATGCCAGCAGCAGGAGCAGCAACCCAATCATGTATTCCAATTCAACTGGGATGCTGAAACCCCCGCCAATAGAGAATAAACTTGAATGTACTTTGGAAGAGTTGTGCTTCGGATGCAAGAAAAAGATCAAAATCACAAGGGATGTTCTCACAGATACAGGGTTAGTCTATCCATCTCTATCATTGACGAAAAATTAAAAATTGTTGGGGGTGTGTGAAATTTTGATATAGTTCTAAACTTTAAAAATGAATGAAAATAATTCTTTTAAACTCGTTAGGAAACACATTTAATAGATAATTAGATTAAAATTACTATATTCATTTATTTTTAAGGTTTGAAAACTAAAATATATTAAATTTTTAGACATGGACGAATTCTAATCTTGCGATTAAATTTTATATACTAAAATATATTTGAAAAATTATATTTTGTCTCTCATCCTTTATTTAGTATAAGTCATTGATTCTTTCAAAGAAGTGCATTAATCAATTATTCACAGGTAGGTTAAGAATAAAGGATGAGAGTAAAAGAAATGGAATCATAGATCATTGTTCAATATATTTAACCCTGATATAAGAGTTTTCTTTTTTGTCTGAGTGTGCATGCACGTAATAATCAACTTTGCAAGTTGAGGATTTGATGGATTTGGCAAAAGAAAAGGTTATGAATATGATTGGTATATATGTTGTGTACAGGGGCATAGTTGAAGAGGAAGAATTGGTAACGATAAATGTGGAACCTGGATGGAGGAAAGGAACAGAGATTAAATTTGAAGGAAAAGGGAATGAGAGACCAGGAGCATTGAAAGAAGATATAATATTTATCATCTCCGAGAAAAGTCACAAGTTATTCAGAAGAGACGGGGATGATTTGGAATTGAGCGTGGAAATTCCCTTAGAAAACGCACTTTCTGGGTGTACATTATCGATTCCACTGTTGGGTGGAGACCACATGGATCTTAAACTTGACGACATCGTACACCCTGGCTATCAGAAGATCGTCCCTGATCAAGGCATGCCAATCTCCAAAGAACCAGGAAACAGAGGAAACTTGAATGTTACGTTTCGCGTTGTGTTTCCGACACATCTCACAAGTAATATAAGATCAGAGGTTGTTCGTATTTTACAGGATTCTTGATCGTCGTAGCATTTTTAGTTTTTAGATATGCTCCAGAGTGTTCTTCGATGACTTTTTTTCTTTCATTATTCAGTCCTTTTTTTTTTCTCATTTAATGGGCGGGTTAAGTTTGTGTAAGCCTTTTGGGGCACTATTATAAGTCCCAAAAGGCAAAACAAGGCTTTATAGTTTGTGGAGGTCAAAAACTTAGGATTGAATATTCAGTACTTATCTGCCATGTAACATGGTGTTAAAGAAATCTATAAGAGTACTCTAAGAGCTAGAAATATAAATACTTCTATGAATATCACTAAATATTACTTTTTTTTTACTTGATATACTTGGAAGTAATTCCTCATTTTCACATTGATCATTCTCGTTGAACTTGTTGAACTTGTTGAAATTGTTTTATGCTTTGTCTATTCTTTATCTCCGATCATCTGCAACCGTTGCTTAAATGCCACACAATTTTATGATCTTTAGTTGTCTTTTTGATAATGAAAGAATAAATTGTCTTCACCGTGTTTTACATTCACTGTGTTCTGTGTCTTTGAATCTATTTCAAACTCTTACTGAACAATATCGCATGCTTCCTTGTTTGTTTATGCTCTCACGATCTTTGAAAATTTGACTTGTGAGAATTTTTTGAATCATCCCAATAACTCCACCATCTACAATTTTCTTTCTTTTCTTCACACACTTGTGTTGTGCAACTCTATTAGCTTGGTCATCATATTTTGTTTGTATAAAATCTGAGACATTTAAAGATGTAAATAAAGTTTACATTCCTATTGCCAAAACGATATAATTTTCTCCTTTAAATAGAGGAACTCGAACATTTGCAATACATTATAATCTTCTCATTCAAATAATTTTATTTTTCTAAGAACCTGCGGTTCAGATACCACTTAGTTGATGATATTCTATAGAATATTTTGTAGTATAAAATTTAAAATAAGAAGCAAATAATTTAGAGATTAAATTGATATCTCATTCTATTATTTTCTTCTTTTATTCTTTTAACTCAGGATACATCTTGTAATATATTTACATTGTAAAATTCTATAACAATGCTCTAACAATTAGAAATATAAAGAACCACATGAACATTATTAAAAACTCTTAAAGAGACTTTAATATGAGTTTGGATTTTTTATTGATTTTTCTTTGTTGTTCCACTGCTGTGATTTCAAAATACAGGGATGATTATTAATTTTAAAATTTTAAAATATATTAAAATTATCATTAAAGTATTAAAATAGTGTGTTTTTAATGTTAAGAAGAGAAAAAAAAAAAAACTAAGGACTACCTTTAACGTACTCCCTTTAATATGAGTTTGGATTCTTTACTGATATTTTCTCTATTGTTTATCTAGTGTGACGTCAAAGTACACTTATTGTTAATTTTAAAATATATTAAAATTATCGTTAAAATATTAAAACAGTGTGTCTATAATGCTCAGCAAAAAACAGAAAAAAAAAAAACCTCAATAGATAAACCGTACTCCCTTTAATATACATTCATATAAAAGCTTGTCTTATTTACTTTCGTGAGCATAATTATACATAGTTACACAAATATATATATACAAAAATATATATATATATATATATATATATATATATATATATATATATATATATATATATATTCACACTCTATCACAACCTGTAAAGCCTCTAAAAAGGCATTAGCCACATTACAAGCACAGCACACCTAAGACAATCACGAAGAAAACATCAACAACAGCTAGTTTTGGAGACAAAATAAGCTTAGGACCATCCGAAAAGAGCACGAATTATGCCAAGGAAGCTACCAGCCATGACAGCCTTCATCAATCTTTGCTTTGTATCCGTGTATGGTGGGTAAAAGCATCAAAGAACAGCTTTTTTGTGTGTAAAAGCATCAAAGGAGAACTTGCCATGGTATGCACCCATTCCACTCTCTCCCACTCCCCCAAAGGGCAAAGTATCAACCACAACCTATACCATGAAAACACAAAAAATGTTCATATTTTAAATTGATAACACAAAACAGAAAACTCATGCATATTCATATGGATGTTTTTGTTAGAACAAATATTACATGGAGGGTAGTGTCATTGACAAGCAAACCCCCAGCGGAAACATTCTTCACGAACTGCTCCTTGAACTTCTTGTCGTTTGTAAATATATATGCAGCAAGGGCCTTGTCTCCTGAGTTTATTACATCTAGACTTTCATCAAGTTCATTGACCTGTTATACGCAGCAAAAAAATACAGAAGTTAATATTTCATTTACTTCAAAAACAGAAAGAACAAAATAGTTCAAAATCTCATACAAACGGTTTTGTATGTTACGTTATTCATACCGTGATGATTGGAAGCAATGGACCGAATATCTCCTCACCCATTATCAGAGAATCTCGCGGAACATCCAATAGAATAGTGGGCGCAATCCTTCTGCAATTTTGGGACCATAGAAAAACCAATGTCAAAAACTATTAGTATCGCATTTCTTTAATAAAAAATTCCCCTGAGTCAAATATAATTAAAAACAGATCGAGGGAACTTACAGTTTATTTTCATCTTTTTCACCTCCATAAACAATCTTCCCAGAAACCTTATCATCATTCAAGAGCTTTGACAAACGAGCAAAGTGGTTGGAACTCACAATTCGAGACAAATCTTCTGATTCCAACGGATTTTTACCGTAACACTCCTGCAATTCAGTCTTTAGTGCATCCACCTACAAATAAGAGCCATCAAACAATAAATAAACAGAAACATGGGTTAAGAAACCCAATTAGCAGTTACACATGGGGGAAATTTCATACCAACTTAGGAGCATAGTCTTTTGTTGTTATAACATAATCAGGAGAAATGCAGGCTTGTCCATTGTTCAATCCCCACTTGCCAGAAATTATTCGTCTAACTGCTACCTATATTAATTAAGCCAAGAATGAGTTTGAAAGAGGTTAAGGTAGTAGTAGCAAGTAATTGAGAAACAAAAGGCTTAGGAAATAGTAACACCTTCAAGTTGATATTTGAATCAACGACAACGGGAGATTTTCCTCCAAGCTCCAGCAAAACTGGTGTAAGGTGTTTTGCAGCAGCAGTCATCACTATTCTTCCAACTTTTCCATTACCTAACAATACAGTAACTGTTTATGCAAGAAAATACGTATATAACCTGAATGAGACAATTCATTTAATTCTCTTGCTATTTTATGCAGAAATTATGCTTTTCAAAGTTGCAGGTGTATATATATTCATAAAAGCAGACCAATTATTAAGAAAACAAGAACAACCGAAAAGTGAAGAAAAACCTGTGTAAAAAATTTTGTCCCACTTTTGCTGCAGTAGTGCAGTTGTTTCATCAACTGCACCCTGGACAACTCTTACAATCGACTGATCCATATACTTCTCTATCAATTTTTCTAGAAGTAATGCTGTGGCCGGAGCAATTTCTGATGGCTTTAGAACCACTGCATTACCAGCTGCTATAGCTCCGAGGACTGGATCAAGGGCCAACACTGGAATTATAGACAGAGATAGGTAAAAAATTAGCTTATTGTAGATTTTAGAAGACAAGGCTGAAAATGTCAATTAATTAAACAGGTCAAGAAAATATTGACATACATATTGGATAGTTCCATGGAGATATGACTAACACAACACCTAGCGGTTCAGGTACTATTTCAGCTGAAGAAGGAAAAGTTCTGATTGATGTTTTGACCTGAAATAAATTATGTAATTATCATTATTGATCAATTTCCTTCTCAAGGTGATGAAAAGTACCTTTTCTGGCGTCATCCAATGCTTCAATTCCTTCAGTATCACTTCGCATGAGCTTTTAATCACACCAATCTGCAAGACAGACTACATCTTAAGAGTAGAATGAAAATATGATTTTTTAAAGCAGTTATTTGTATTCATCCCTAAGGATTTTAAGTGTTCTAACCCGAGCATTTAGAAGTTGTTTTCATCTTACCTATTTCTGTTCACTGTCTAAAGAAGATTATCCACATATCTGTCTCTCATTAACAATATCTTTGTCCTTATGATTGGGGGTAAACTATTATAATAGAAATTTTCTTCTGTACTTCTTAACGATCATAGGTTCTTCTAGCAAGATTTAATGGAGATTCGACTTTAGACCAAATTGTTCTCAAGATTTTGCGTTAAAATTGTGTTTTAATTTCTCATATAGATTTGTGTCACATGTCTGGAGAACAATCTTGTAGCAATATCATAGTTGATAGTTCTTTTTAGTATCCTCTTTTGAATTAATAAGTGATAAAAATCTTATATCTGCGAATTTCTTTTGAAAATCTTATTGGGAGATGAAATTTTGGACAAGTCTGTCTTTGAACATTGAATCTTCGTAAGAGTTGCCGAGCCTTAATGACACCAGACTCCGTAATTAATGGCTCGGACTTCTCACCTGTCAAAGTGCCAAAAGTTTATTTCATGATAAAAAAATAAAATGATTATAAAACAAAGTTAGCTACAAAATTTTGGAGGACCCCGTTGACTGTTTAGAGCTTTTTTTTTATTAGTTGATTTTATAAACAAGTTCAGATAAGATATCTGTAATTTCTTACCAGCCTCTAAAATTATTGGAAAGTCTGAGAGTAAAGTATTTGCTTCACAACGTGCTTTACTTGAAAAGCAAGTCCACCTATTTTTAGAAATAAAAAAAGAAGAAAATATTTTTACTGAAAGAGAGTAAAAGGTCATGAGAAAGTTCCCCCAGTTATCAGTCACAGCAGTTTGTGGTCCATGAAATCACATAACAACACCTTCTCCATCCATGAAAAACCGTGAAGCAGACATATCATTCATCAAATAAGACAATTGGAAATGATGAGCATGTGTTAGAAATTTGAACTTTTAGATTTGATCAAAGATAAAAGAAACAAATAAAAAAACAAAAAACATAACAGTACTATTGCATATTATAAAGATCAGTGGCAGACACGAAAACAAGACAATAGTACCTCGTACACGACGGTTTCGAGTGAAGGCTTGGCTAGGTCTAAACGAAGAGCTTCCACGATTTCCTCTTCGTTCTCAACCATCGCTTTCAAGAGAGCCTTCACCTGCGACACTCTCCATTCATAACTCCGCGTCTTTCCCGAACCAAAGTTCTTCCTCAACTCCTTCACCAGCGACGACGCTGTTTCCGCGTCAAACACCTTCTTCTGTTTCTTTGAATCCTCGTCCGACATTATTGTTAAAGATACAAATGATATTTAGAAGCAAGAGCTGTGAAATAAGACGAGGAGAGGAGAACTATATAGAGTGTGTAAGAAAGTAAGAAAGTGAGTTTAGTGGATGAATGATTGAAATTATAATTGTAGCACGCATACCGTATGCGAATATACAGACAGAAAAATAAATCTATAGATACACGAAAGAGAAGCGTCATGTTATGTGATGAATGACGATGCAACTCAATCATCATATCGTGTGATGCGAGCATTGATTACACGGTGGCTTGGCGGTGCGGCGCTATCCGACGCCAAAGTGGGTTCATACTGTCTCAGTAGGAATGGACGCGCGTTTGGACTTTTCCGAAACTCCCGCTTCTCAATCGAAGCGCGTTTGGCTCCACAACTGTCGGGAATAGTTTAAATGTGACTTAAAGTGTCACATGAAATAAAATAGACAAAGTTAAACATTATATAAAAATAAAGATCCATAACATCATTGTCTTAAAATTTTTTGTCTAAAAGTGGTGTCAAAGTTCTAATATCTATAAGACTAATGTCATATAATCATATAAAATCACAAACTCTCAATGATCATAACTTATATGAAAGAATACATATGACATATAACCCATCAATGATATCAAAAGTCTTATATATATTAAACTAATGACATATAACTATATAGAACCTAAATTTCTCAATAACCATAATTATAATCATATCATATATAAAAAATATATATAACCTATCAACAACACACTACACTACAAAACTTTTACATTAACACCGTTGGGTTAAACCATGTTTCTTTTCACTCTTTCATATTTCAAATCATAATTATATATGTTAAGTAAACCTTCAAAGCCACGTTTTGGTTGATCGTACCATTTATTTTTCTTCTTTAAAAAAGTTCTTTTTTTTCTTTTCAAAAGTGGGAAGAGACACCACTAATTGACATTGTCGACTTATCCTTTGTTTAATTTTCTAAAACTGAAAGTCTACAATAATCTTATCCCCAGCTCATATAACTTTTTCTTTGAAAAAACTGATAAGTGGCTTTTCTTAAAAGGAATACATAGTAAATCTATGATGTTCTCTTTGACCTACCTTATTAACATTTTTTATAAAATAAAGGGAACCCTCGTGTAACAAAATGAATGTTTTATTTGTTGAGAAGTGATGAAAAAATATTGGTTGAATTTCTATAAGGCTCGAAACATCGTAACCAAACTTACGTTAAAGTAAGTTTTGACATCAGTTTGAGATTGATTTATTTATTAAAGGCTAAATTGTACTATATATGTTACTTTTATTTTTTCGTCTTATCTTTTAAAAAGTCTGGAGGACAAAAATTATTCTTGCATTATCTTAAATTTAACTTTGTTCATCCTTTTGTTTTTCACTGTTTGTTTATTTAATTGAATTCCCTTTTTTTACAATCCTGCCATCAAGACTATACGATTGCAGACAAAGAGAATGAACAGCATGAACGAAGAATATATTTACATATATTTATGCAAGCGGAAACAGACAAAAAAAAAGAAAAAGAACAAGGTTAAAAACAAACAGAACTAAAAACTGATACACACAATATCTTTCTTTCTTCTGAAAATAAATACAACAATTTGATTTAGGAGGGTCAAAACTAATTTTAGTTGAATTACTCTTTTGATTTTTTTTCGTTCAAAAATGTTGAGTTGGTTCTATAATTTTTTTTAGACTCAATTTAGTCCTGATTTTTTAAAAAGGAAAATGATTAGTTAACTACTTTTTTCTTACCACCTTATGTGGATTCATCTTGTGCATTTTAATTTTAACTTTTAATATACTTTTAAGCTCTTGAAGTGTCAGAGGAAATAAAAGAGTGCATTCCACGCGTAGGTGATCTTTTGGACAGAAAATATCCATTCTATTAGGCTTTCTAAAAACTGCCATTTTCGGAACCCATTTTTTTGCACCCACCAAGTTTCCTAGAAGCTTCACACAGAACCCATTTTTTCCTTCTTCTTTGAACATTGTCACCTATAAGGTAAGAAAATAAAGCCCCTTCCCTTCTAATCTGCACATTGCAACCCATAAAGCTAGCGAACGAAACCCCTTTTGTTGTACTCGTTACATTGCAAACCATAACCCTTTCTAGCCCTTTCTCCCCTTCTTTTCTTTGGACTGAATTTTGCAAGCCCTAAACAAAGGGTTTTGGTCGTAACTTTTGTCCGTCCAATGCACAGGACATTGGGGGTTTTGCGGAGATGAATGTTGTTATTGATTTACTTCGTCACCTAAGCTTAGGTTGTAAGATAAGTTTTAAAATGTTACAAGCTAATTTTTCCCCAAATGAACTTACACTTGGTTTAGAACAGATGGGATGGGGTCTGGTATTGGTGTGCATAGTTGGGGTCCAACCTTTTAGTAAGGGGGAGAATTGTGTGTTCTTATGTAATTCTAAAATTTGTCAATTTTAATTTGTACAAAAACTCTTTCGTGGGTTACACCTTAATTGCTCTTGGGTTGCAAGATAAATTTAAAAATGTTGCAGGCTAGTTTTTACCCAAATGAACTTACACCCAGTTTTGAAGAAATGGGATGGGGTCTGGCATTTGTGTGCACAGCTCGGGTCCACCCTTTTAGTAAGGGAGAGAATTGTGTGTTCTCATGCACTTCCAGAATTTGTCAATTTTATTTTGTGCAACAACTCCTTTGTAGGTTACACCTTAATTGCTCTTAGGTTGCAACATAAGTTTAAAAATGTTGCAGACTAGTTTTTTTCCCTAAATGAACTAACACCTAGTTTAGAAGAAGTGGGATAGAGTCTAATATTGGTGTGCACAATTGGTGTCCACCCTTTTAGTAAGGGAGAAAATTGTGTGTTCTTATGCACTTCCAAAATCTGTCAATTTTACTTTGTGCAAAAACTCCTTTGTGGGTTACACCTTAATTGCTCTTGGGTTGCAAGATAAGTTTAAAAATGTTGCAAACTAGTTTTTCCTTAAATGAACTTACACTTGGTTTAGAAGAAGTGGAATGGGGTCTAGTATTGGTATGCACAATTGGGGTCCACCCTTTTAGTAAGGGAGAAAATTGTGTGTTCTCATGCACTTCCAAAATCTGTCAATTTTACTTTGTGCAAAAACTCCTTTGTGGGTTACACCTTAATTGCTTTTGGGTTATAGATAAATTTAAGAATGTTGCAGACTATTTTTTTCCCAAAGGAACTTACACTTGGTTTATAATAAGTGGGATGAGGTCTGGTATTTGTGTGCACAGTTGAAGTCCACCCTTTTAATAGGGGAGAGATTTGTGTGTTCTTATGCACTTCCAATATTTGTCAACTTTTTTTATGCAAAAACTCCTTCATGGGTTACATCATAATTGCGCTTGGGTTGCAAGATAAGTTTAAAAATGTTGCAGGTTAGTTTTTTTCCAAATGAACTTACACTTGGTTTAGAAGAAGTTGGATTAGGTTTGGTATTGGTGTGCACAACTAGGGTTCACCCTTTTTGTAAGTGAGAGAATTGTGCGTTCTCATGACTTCCAAAATTTGTCAACTTTATTATGTGCAAAATCTCCTTCGTTCAAAAATGGGAGGGGCTTCATTCACTAGCTTTATGGGTTGCAGTGTGCAGAGTAGGGAAGGGGTTTCGTTTTCTTACCTTATGGTTGGCAATGTTCAGCGAAGAATGAAAAAATGGGTTCTATGAAACTTGGTGGGTGCGAAAAAATGAGGTCCCAAAAATGGCAACTTCCAGAATGGCAATGTTCAACGAAGAATGAAAAAATGGGTTTTAAGAGAATGGGGATTTTCTGCCCAAAAGATTACTCACGTGTGGAATGGACTTTTTTTATTTCCTCTGACACTTCTACAGCTTAAAAGTAAGTTAAAATTTAAAATTAAAATGCAAAAGTTCAATGCACGTTAGGTGATAAGAGAAGTGGTAAGAAAAAGTAGTTAACTAATCATTTTCCTTTTAAAAATGGATGCAATTTAGACGTTTTTCGTTAAACTTCTTGAAATAGAGTTCAGATTTTTTATCAAATTGACACTAAGATTATGTATATTACACCAACAAAGCAAATCATCCTTATTCACAACTTCAATGTATAGACATAAATGTATAAACTTTTTTTAGAATATCAAATATATAAACTATATTAAAAATATTAAATTTTAAAAAGAATATTTAAAATTATATATAAATTATATAAATTTTAAAAAATTTGGGGGCCATGGCCCCCTTAATCTTTATAAAGGTCCGTCCATGGTTCTAACTTAATTTGTCTGGTTGAAGAAATAAGTTTTATTTGAAAAGCCAAAAATAGATAAATGTTTTGTTTTATTTGTATGAGAATGAGAGTAGTCTTTTCTTTATATTTCTTGCTGATGTAATTGGTGTGCAAGATGTTGGAAGGGGGAGCCTTTCATCCATAAATGAAGAACAGTTTTGATGATGTCTACTGATCTAGGATAAAACATAGCTTGGTCCAGTTAGGATATGCATTAGGCAATTAGCTTCTCTTTATCAAATGTATTTCAGGCCTGCT
>Ga0209589_1005525_pt1 | contig 21427 bp, 12 predicted proteins | sample CowpeawhiteBW_FD_187525 | JGI IMG/M metagenome (GOLD analysis project Ga0209589, IMG submission 187525) | Root nodule microbial communities of legume samples collected from California USA - Cow pea white BW (SPAdes) (version 2) | ecosystem: Host-associated > Plants > Roots > Nodule | place: USA... | reverse complement strand
ATAGAGACAATATATATATATATATATATATATATATATATATATATATATATATATATATATATATATCAATCTCTTTCTATCTGTCTAAGACATAATCATTTCCACAAAAGTAAGACTTACTATAATAATTAGTGAAAAGGGGTTTAAATTTATGAATCCATATGGTTTATTAATTACGAGTTGGAAATAAATATTTTTCATAATGGGTTTTAACTAGTGTAATGATAATAATAACAACTTTCCCACATTTTTTCTACTCTAGATAATTAAAACTTATAAAAAACTTAGTAATCTATATCATTAATGTTATATATAAAGTTTGAATGATGATGATATGATGATGATACCTCCATCCTCGGGCAAATCGGAGGTCCAGAGAGTGAGATTGTCTCTCAAGAGCTGCATGATCAAGGTGCTGTCCTTGTATGACTCTTCACTCAAGGTGTCTAACTCAGCAATTGCTTCATCAAAAGCTTGCTTAGCCAAATGGCAGGCCCTGTAAGTTTTATCAATAACCAAGTCTAAAATCTCGTAGGATGTGTAGAAAGTGACAAAGTCCTAGATTTCAGAAAAAAGGGTGATAATTTATGAACATGTATGTTACATAAACTCAATGACATGAACCAATGGATTTTAATGCACACCAGACCCATTACTTACGGCTCCAAATGGCAACATAGAACTAAATAATTTAGGTTTTTGTTTTCTGATCCTTAGCAACTAGCTGAAACCAAAGATAAAGAAAGAAAATTTTACCTTTCAGGAGAGTTCATTATCTCATAATAGAAGACTGAGAAGTTGAGTGCAAGTCCAAGACGAATTGGATGTGTTGATGGAAGATCTGTGTTTGCTGCAGCTAAAGCAGCCTAACAATAATAGTTTGCAACATCATCAAACAAACAGCACCAGATATGGATAAACACAATGAAGTATATGAAGGAGTTCATTGTTGAAATGAGAGATATTAGATATATACCAACCTCATATCCCTTCAGTGATTGCTCAGCTGCCTCCTTTCTTTCTTGGTCAGTCTTGAACTCAGCTAGATATCGATAATAGTCACCCTTCCTGTATCAAAAAGAATTGATTAAGCTCAAGAAAATTCAACACAGAAGAGACATATAATGACACACAATCTTCTTTCTTGTTACAAGATATTAGGTAGATTCTTTGAGGAAAGATACTAAAAATTTATGATATTAACAAGTTATGAACAAATTGATTGAAGAGATCATCATGATCTACAAGAAATCCACAAACTGAGCAAATATCCATAAGTGTTTCGTTAATCTTAACGATGACTGTGAAAAATGTATAAACTTAAGATATATTTAATGCTATCAATTAAATTAACCAAATTACAAAAACCTTTTAATTTTGTATCCTTGATCTAATAATATATCAGTTCTAATTTCTAGAGTAAAATAAAAATGTAGATGCTGTATTATGGAGTGTTAATGTTATTCTCTAATCAGAATTTGAACAAGGTAAATATTTAATAAGAAAAACAGTAGAAATTAAATAACAGTGAACATGACTCACATCTTATAGTAGAAAACGGTGGCTTCTCCTGAGGTGGAAGAAGGAACAAGATGCTTGTCAATAATTGACAGAATATCGCTGCAAATTTTGGAGAGTTCCTCTTCCACCTTTTGACGATAATTCTTTATCATTTTTGCATTGCTCTCGTTTCCTTTAGACTCTTCCTTCTGTTCAATCGATGACATAATGCGCCAAGAAGCTCTTCGTGCACCAATCACATTTTTATATCCCACCGACAGCAGATTCCTCTCTTCCACGGTCAATTCTAGATCAAGCTTTGCAATCGCCTTCATGCATTCAACCATTTCTGATGAATTTCGCATGTTAATATATATACCATTTCCAACAAATCATTCCAAACACTCTCATCAATAATCAAACAAAATGAATCAAATGTTTTGGATCCTTTTAATCTGGTTCGTGAAAAGTTGGAAAAAAAAAAATCGAGATTCACGCGTATAACAAGGTGGCATAAAGAAAACAGAAAAAGTGATGATGATGACCTTCATATCTCTCAGCTTGCTCAGAGAGCTTCGCGATGTAAACTTGGGTCTCTCTCTCCTTCTCCGAGGACATTGTTGTGTTGAATCAGAGGAAGAAGGGTTTGAAAATGTGAATGGTTGTGGAGAAGAAGAAGATGATGAAGAAGAAGATGAAGAATAAGAAGAAGAAGAATGCGAGGAAGAAGGCGAAGGAACCGTGGAGTGTATATATATAGAACGAAGAATGCGGGGAGAGGTTAAGACTGAATCTGAGCCCTAGGATGAGCGATTTTGTAATTCTAGTTTCACTCTTCCTTATTCTTAGAACAAAACCAATCACAAACCCTAACTTCTAGGGCTTGTTTAACATCGTTTCAATATTTTATATATATATATATATATATATATATAATTTTATTCATTTTAAAATTCACAATTATTGCATTTAATTAATATATTTCTTTCACATTCTACTCAAATTGCTAGATCTGATAAAACACAAAATTATGCATATGTAGAGTAGAGAAGAATAAAATATTAATACACCATCCTCTTACATTTTTGCATACATAAATGTATGAATATAGGTTGTAAAGGAGTTTTTAAAAAAAAATAAAAATTAAACACATACTCTTCTTGGTTAGTTTTTATTGCCCACCTTAAAAGACAATATACACATACAAAAAATGAGGATAAAAATGTTTGTATTGCTAATAAGAACTTTACATTTTTTTTTCAAAAGCTCGTGAAATATTGTTCTACTCACAAGGACATATAGTATTCAAAAGTCAAGTAAAAATAAACACAGTAAAAAAATATAATAAATAATGTTAAATTCAACTTGAAAATAGAAAAAGAAATATGAAGTAAAAATGAAAAGAATAGTTTTTAATAGTTCTTTCTAAAGAAAACATTATGCTTTGAAAAAGTATAGTAAGTTTAGTTTATTAATTAATCAAATCTTGTGAATTTAGTTTTCTTTTTTTTTCCTTAAGGTTTCTGGTTATCAGGTTTTGGTTTTATTGTAGTCTCTATCTTTTTTTACTTTTGTAATTTAAAAAAAAATAGTAAGTTATGTTAATGTTAAAAATAAGTAATTTTATCATTTTTCAAATAAATTCTTAGATCATTACTAATATGTTGAAGATGTCTAACCTTTATCGATACATTATTTTTTTTATCAATAATAAAGAATATATTAATTGTAGAGCACTTAGTGTAAGACTCGCTAAATTTAAATAATTAAATAATTAATTATTTCATTAATGTGAGTGGGAGAAGTTTTATGACAATAAATGATAATCTTCATGACGTGGAAAAGTACTAGTTCAAATGATTGAGAGTACTTTATTGTGTGAGAGGACTTAGGTTCGAGTCCTAAGTATGCCATTTTGTGTTATTATTCATTATTATTTTAAATATATGATGATCATGTTGTGAAATAGTATGTTTATTGGATGATGACTATTAGCATGAAACATTAATTGGATTGATGGTTTAGCATTGACTTGGTATTGATATGGTCGTGGGTTCAAAGAAGAGGTAACACGTTGGCGGTCTCGTAACACGTTGGCGGTCTCTGGGCACAACCCAGATTCATATGCACCGCCTGACGGCGCATGAATTTGTGGGGTTGGTTATGCAGGTAGAAACTTAATGTTTCTGCTGTATGTAAAAAGGTAGATTCCAGAAAATATGCTAAAATGGTAAAACGGGAAGTGTGAATTAGCATGTGGTATTTTGTTAACGAGGTGGTATGACCATAAAGGAGAAAAAGAGCAAGTGCAAAAAGGGGTGAAAGGAAATCCATGTTAGTAACATGTAGGGATGCATAATAATCTACTTGTTGAGTGTCTAACATATTCTACTACATTGTTGGTGTATTTTGAGGTGTATGTGCAATCTTGATGATATAGACTTTACATAATTGGAAATGTGAGTATGAGTTGCTAGTGATAAAGCTGTGGTTGGTGTGATATAATTGTTTTATAGCTTTGTGTGCTATATGATATGAGGTTCATTGGGATTCATATCAATGCCAAATACCAGTAGCTGTGTGCCACTGGTATAGCGCCTGGCGGCGTGAGCGAGCCGCCAGGCGGACGGGAATTGAATCAGTGACAGTGGTCACAGCGGGAACGGGGCATTTGGCGGCGGGTGATGGTTCCGCCAGGCAATGACGGCATAATAGGGTGCCTGGCGGCATGGTGATGCCCGCAAGGCGATGACGGTACTGTGAGTGTACTGTGGCGCGTGGTGCCTGGCGGTGTGTGATGCCCGCCAGGCGGTCTGGAGCTAAGTTTCGTCTAGCGGCGTGTGATGCGCGCCAGGCGGTTTTGGTCCAGTGTTGGTGCGCGAGGAGAGTTTTCTACACCGCTTAAAGGGAGGTTCATGATGCGATGCTTTGGCTGGGGGCCCAGTTACGAGTGTATCTTGTATTGGGGTAACACGTGACCACTCTAGGTTGTAGCCTGGTGGTTTAGGAAGTCCAGTGGAGTGTGCAAGTGGTGGCTCGTACGGCGAGGTTCGGGTGATTGCCCTCTTTAGAGTGATTCTGATAGAGATTTGGTAGTCTGGAACAGCTACAAACTTTATGTTTGTTTCGGGGAGCTCCACTTGGTGTCACGGTGTGATGGTGTGACAATGTTATTCCCACGTGTGGACTATCAGGTAGTGGCCTGTAGTCGGAGGGGTGAGTGGACACTCATGCAACAAAGATCGACCATAGTTCTCACTTAAAGGGTATAGAATTGATGGAAGTTTGAAGGCAAGTGTAGGGAGTGAAGTTGTGAAAAGAAAAAAGGGAAAATGTACTAACCCGGGTTTACATTGTTAATATTGTATTTAATTATTATATTGTGGATTTTATTTTAATGAGCTCACCCTATCTGTGTGTGTGGCGATGATCATGTAACTTGTTACATGGGAGCAGATGTTGATGCAGGTAAGCAGGTAGATGCTTGAGACGGAGTGGAGATATTCTCGGGGATTTTATTACTAGTTATTATGATGCACTATGGAATAAATTGTAAAAGTTTGGACATTTTGTTGACAATATGAACGAGGGGACTCATTTTCCTTATTTTGTTATAACGCTTTGAATTTTTAAATTTGATTTTCCCGCGTTTTTGGGAATCGGATATAAATAAATGAGGTTGTTAAATTTACTTTTATTTTTATTTATTCAAATAAGTAATTTCCGGCTAGGACGTTACACTTAGAATGTTCTAACCCTTATATACAAAAACCCAAACAAAAAAGGAAAATGATTTTTTGACTACTAAATTTTAACAACTTTCTCTTACAACCTTAGGTGACATTTTTTAAATGGTTTTTCATTTCTCAATTTTCTCATTCTCAATATTTCAAAACCAATTAGAAGATGACAAAACATGTTGTAAGAGAAAGTTATCAAAATTTAGTAGTCAAAATATCATTTTCCAAAGAAAAAAGATACTAGACAAAAGTAAGTAGTCTTTATATGATAATAAATAAGAAATCAAGTGAACTAACCTAAGAGATATACACATATCCAAAATCAACGAAAAACAACATTGAGCATGGGTTCTTCAAACACTTCGTGTTTTCGAGACAAAAACTTTTGTTCAAAGTGATAACTTATGTTGCAATGCTAAAATTCAGGCAAGGAGTATGATAGTTAGACCATGTGAATTTTAAGGATGATCCATTTCTCCATATTGTAAAAAAAGATGTGAGGCTCCATGTCTTTTTCTTGATGTGGGACTCTTTGTATTTTTCTTATGGTGCTATTCAAAATGCCTTTGGGGATGTCACAAGAAGTTTCCAAAGCTAAGATTGTAAGAAGAAGCGCTTCTGCAACACCAAAAGACAAATGGAAACTATGCATCTAAGAATGATTAGTACATAAACAAGGTATTTTAAACTTCCTGGACTAATGAAAATATTACAAGATTTTGTATTGGGACACTACTACTTTTCACCCTACCCTACTCTCCATCCAAGTTTTATACACATAGTGTATATTTATTTAGTTTTCTTTCCCATTGCATGCACTCCACCTAGACCAAAGACTCATTAATTGGCTAATAATGATCTACTTAAGCTAATAATGATCTCGCTACATAATGGTTGATTGTAATTGTAATTGTGCCAACCAAAAGTCACCCAAGAGCATTCAACAATGCATCATCCTCTTGGTCTACCAAAGGCTGGTTCCTAAGTTGCCAAATGAACCCTTATTTACCACTTGAAAATAAAACCAAACTAAAGTTCATTAATTGATTAACCCAAAACATAATTTGGTCAGCAAATCTTATAGAGTATTGAATCATTATTTAAACAAACTAATTACTTAGAAACTACAGCAAAGTAGGTTCTCCTCCATTTAGACCATGATGCAATTCATTTCACAAACTAAAAAAAACAAGAATTAAAACTCAAACACTATATTAAAGAACAAAGAGTTAATTGAGAATTTTCAATATAATATTTTATGAAGGATTAAATTTATCGAAGTTACTTGAAAGCTAAATATGTACTAGTGTTTGATAACTAGTAAAATAAAGAATGATTTATAATTTTAGAATTGCTTACTGAAAAATAGGACAACATAGCGGTTTAAGAAACATATAAAACTTTATGATCTTATAATGACACAGTGTGAGAGATTTCGACCCTAATGTTGAATTTGAGACACTCTTATGTATTACAATTGTTTTAATTCTTTTTTACCAAATAAAAATGTAAATGGGAAAATATTTCTATTGTAATTATGGAATGATATATATTTTGTTCAAATAAGGTTAACAAATTCTATAATTTGTTAGATTAGAAGAAAAATTTTAATAATGTTAAAGACCACAGCATGTTCACCAAATATATTTATATAATGTTTTAAAACATTTTCTTCTTAGACATACTAAATAATTAAGTTAATAAAATATCAATGAGTATTTTTATTATATTTTCTATTTCTTATCAATAATAACAAATATAATTAATAAAGATAAAAAGAAAACTTATAATCATCCTTCATAGCCTCTCCATTTTAACATTTATGAGTCTGTCACAAAAATAAAATGAAAAGACAAACCATAAATAAGTCTCTTTTCTCATATGCATATGGCACTATAAGAAATATCGTATTTAGCGACGGATGTAAACCGACGGATATATACCCGTCGGTAATTGATATTTACCGACGAATTTACTGATGGACACACATGATTGTCATTACCGACGGATTAATTCGTCGGTAATGCCTGTATGGAATTATGAACTTAGTTACCGACAGATTAATCCGTCAGTAATGTCTATGTGAAATTAGCCACTTATTTACCAACGGATGTCGCGTACTTACCAACGGATGATATCCTTCGGTAAAGTTTGTGGTATTATGAAATCACATTTCACTTTCCTTTTCCCTAAATTTCGACGTCGCGATTGCGCTGCCATCACCTCGCCGCTATTGTCGCCTCTACGCTGCCGTCGCCTCTCCGCTGCCACCGTGGGTCTGAGTTCCACGTTCCAAGATCGTCTGGGTTCCACGTCAGAGCGGCTCTGTATTCTCGTCGGCCACCGCGTTCATTAACCCTTACCTTCGTTTTGTTGAGTTTAATTCATTCTTCTTCTTGCCATTGTTATCACTGCTAGGTTTTCTCATAGGTTTTTGATTTGTAAGGAATTGTGTTCTAGATTGCTGGTGCCGTCACCTCTCCACCCTCGCCGGCCACTGCACTGTTTGACCCTCACCGGCCACTGCACTGTTTGACCCTCACCCTCGTTTTGGTGAGGTTAATTCATTGTGGTTTACCGAATGTTGATCGCTCATACTTGTTCTCACATGGTTCTTTATTTTGTAAGGGATTGTGTTCGGTCTTCCCACGTCCGTTGGTCCCAGAGCACTGATTTTGGTCCCAGAGCACTGATCTTGTGGTGTGTTTGCGAGATATCGGAGCCATTGTAAGGTGTGTTTGCCGATTGGTTCTGTTTTTGGTTTAATTATTGCTGATTGATGCTTAGTCCAAATTGAGATTGGTTGAATTGTTATATGCATTTGGATTGGTTCTGTTTTTGGTTTGATTGCTAATTGATGCTTAGTCGAAATTGAAATTGTCTGAATTGTTATTGGTGATTCATTAATTGTTTTTGGTTTCAATAAGATTATATTTTCATTTCAACAATCTATACCACCTCATTTATTTTGATAATAGCAGTGTAATTCTAAATGATAAGCTTGTACCTGTAATGGGATTGGATTGCTAATTTTGTTAAACTCTTATACTGCATTGTGATGCCTCCATGAATATATATCATGAATCTGATTATGGTATATTGGTGTAGACACATTAACTTTGTTGAGTAGGTGCTTGGTGCTGTTTATACCAATTTTATTGTAATGCTTGTTTCATGCACATTTTTTATATGGAATTGTTAACGTTTGGGTCTCCACACATCAATTTTCGTGCAGCATGTTATTCCAGTCTTTTACATCCAGTCTTTTACATCAGTTTTCATCATTCATTTACCAATTAGAAGGTGTTTGTTCCATTGCTTCATATTTCCTTTGCTAATTTGGGATGTCTTAGCTCATTTTGACCATTTCTAGTTCATTTTTTGGGTTTTTACTAGGCAAATTCAAATTAGCTTGTTAATTCTGAGTTCTCATCTGTTCTCAACCTTTCTTTTGATAATTGGAAGTTGTCGAAGTAGTTCTATAAGAATTATGTGCACTAGTTTACTTAATTTCTAAATTTTTTGGAGTTTTAGCATAGTTTAGTGGTAGTTTTAGGTCTTAGGTAACTAGATTTTGAGTTGTAGTCAGTTTTAGCAGTGTAAGCTGTTTTTTATTCATATTTTTCCATTAGAAACATGTTAGCATAGTTAGATTAAACTTCCATAGGTTAGCTTAGTACATGCATACACAAAAGGGTCAATTTTGTAGACTAGTCTTGGTTTTAGGTAGTGATTTTTGGTAAATCATTTAGGAGATATTTTGTGACTTAGGATTAAGTTTTCTTAGGTCATTTTAACCTTGTCTAGGTACTTTAGTGGTAGTTCTACCCATGCTTTAGCATAAACTTAGTTTTAGCCTACTTTTAGGGTGTTTTAGAGGTTTTAGGTAGTGAAATTTTGAGTTTTAGGTAGGATTTCAGTTTTGAGTTCTTCCTTAGGCTCCTTTAGTCATTTTAACTTTATTGAGTAGGTGCTTGGTGCTGTTTATACCAATTTTATTGTAATGCTTGTTTCATGCACATTTTTTTATGTGGAATTGTTAAAGTTTGGGTATTTAATAAAATATGATAACATTAAATAGTCGCATTTAATTATTCATCTTACTCAAAATGCGAAAAAAGGATAATAATCAACAAAACACACTTATGTAAAACCTAGAATTTAATAAAATATGATAACATTAAATAGCCGTATTTAATTATTCATCTTACTCAAAATGCGGAAAGAAAAAAAAAAGGATAATAATCGACAAAACGCACTTATGTAAAACCTAGAATTTAACTTATTAAATATCGTAATTCAAAACATCGATTGTCACAAAGTTTTCAAATTTAACAACAAATAAAGGAATTTTTTTTTCACATCTTTAATATTTAATTTAAATAACTTAATGAAAATTAATAAAAATCCCGAGTTCACCCCATTCTCTCGACAATCTACTCCACTCCAGAAGCATCTGCATTATCATCTGCTCCCGTATAACACACACGTCATACGATTATCGCACAAACACAAACAACACATAAAACAAACAAATAGGGATAAGCTAATCATAAACAATAATGTATAAAAATAAATTAGCGAATAAAACCCTACAAATAATATTAAAATCACGTCCAAGTAAAATACTTAAGCACGATAAATCACAATCACACTCTATATTCCAAAAAATCATACTTCAGTTACCGATGCACACATTATATCATCTTTCAAAGATTAAAGGTTCAATGCCACCACCTATTATTATATTCCATTTTTTTTTCTAAAGACATATTAAGGAGAATAATAAAAAAATAATAATATGTGAGCATTTGTACCTTTTAATAAAATAAACTTAAAAGCTATCATCTAAAAATAATCTATACGTATCCTTAATATAAAACATAATATTTTATTATATAATATAACAATGATAACATGATTAACTTTAATATATAATATAATAATGATAACATGATTCATGGCTAATTTCCTTCTTAAAACTAAATACTACCTACACGTGAACTAACCAAAAGCTAAGAAATGAGAAAATCAAAATATCACGTGGGTCTTACCAATCATCTAAAATGAGATATAATTTGTTAAAAGATAAAAGCTACGTGATTTGCACACTAACCACTTAAAGAAGGAAAATTAGTAGCTTTCTATTTTTTTCTTGTACGTGGGACCATAGCCTTCCACCATTCAAATCAATTTACACATGTGACGAGAGAAATAAGAGAAGTGAATTTAGGTGTGGGCCCAAGGTTGTCTTAAATGCTAGTAACAAAGAACCAATTTGAAGTTAAATTTTACGTTTGCACCCAAAAGCTAAGAAATAGGATTACATGCAACCGTGGGTCCCTCACTAAATACTACATCCCATCAAAGGTCAACAATACATTACATATATGATAATTAGATGAAGACATGTACCATATTTACATGTATTCTAAAGCTGCAGCATACAAAACACGTTAAAAGAAAGAAAAGAAACAATGAGTTTCCTTAAAACTCACCCTACAGTGATGTAACATTTTAAGAATTTTTCTCACCAATTACTCCATACGAAAACAAACAAATGCTTGGCCAAACAATTGAACCCCTCGTGCAGGATTCCCATTTTACCTCGTCTTATATGTTTCGGTTAGTCAGGAACCGAAGCATATAATGGCACAGTGGCATTTTTGCAATTAGAGCCAAGTTTTAGGTCTCGGTTCTCCAAATACCCAAAGCCAAAGAGGGGTATAGGCCCCGGTTCGCTCAAAACCGGTGCCAAAGAGGGGTATAGGCCTCGGTCCAATAGGACCCGAAGCCAAAAAGTGGCTGGAAGTCAGGGGTATACGCCTCGGTCCAAGAAGACCCGGTGCCAAAAGGGGGTCAATGGCTTCGGTTCCTCTAACAACCGAAGCCATAGGGTTTATTTAGGGTTCGAAATTCGCGAACCCTTCTTCCTCCTCGTGCCAGCGCCTTTGCAATTCCACACACTCTCTCGCGCACTCTCTCTCTCGCACGCTCTTTCTCTCTCGCGCGCTCTCTCTCTCTCTCTCCGCTGCACCCACTGCCACCACACCCTTCGGCCACCGTCGACGAGTCTCCGCCGCCGCAGCACCAGCAACAACAACACCCGAACACGCACGTGCACGAGCGTGAGGGGAGTGGGAGATAGGTAGCAGGTGGGACATGCCCCGACCCACACCCTAGGCCAAAGCATAAGCCTGTCAAACCAACTCCTTCAGGTGGTTTCGGTGGCTCAGGAGGTTCCGGTGGCTCAGGCGGTTCCGGAGGTTCAGGTGGCTCCGGTGGATCTGGTGGTTCAGGTGGCTCTGGTGGTTCTGGTTCTGGTACCACATGCCCCCGTGATGCACTTAAACTAGGAATGTGTGCCAATGTGCTAAACGGGTTGGTGAACGCCACCCTGCTGGGTCAACCACCAGTTACCCCATGCTGCACCCTTCTGAATTGTCTGGTTGATCTTGAGGCTGCGGTGTGTCTCTGCACCGCCCTTAGAGCAAACATTTTGGGTATCAACCTCAACCTTCCCATCTCACTCTCCTTGCTTCTGAACGTTTGCTCTATACAACCCCCACGTAATTTTCAATGTTTCTAATCATGTTGTTGTTGCTACCTGCTACCTATTCCCTCGTGCCTTCCCAGACCACAACCACTTTGCACACTTCCACGTCTAATAACACCACCACTCCTCCTAGGAGTTTCGACACTGGTTTGAGCCACCAAGGTTTGTTTCTGTCTCAAATGAGTTCAAACATTCACTCTTAGTTTCAGTAATTCGTTCTACTTCTTAAATTGCAGGGCTTTTGTATCGAGTTTTTCATTAAATTTCTCTTTTGAAACATTGGAGAAAGAGAAACAGACGATTTCTTTTCATTACAAAGTGGAGGAACAAGAAGATATCTACTGGCGTGCTTGGCGGAGCCACCTGTTTGAGTTGCTTGATTATCACTTTCTTACTCTGGTGTGCCACATTTTGATACTGTTGCTCGTAGTTCTGTTCTTGTGGTTCAATGCCCATACTTTTATTCACAAGTGAGCCTCTAGAATTTCTTAGTATGTTGTTTTGTGTTTTGGGGTTTATCTTATCTAAACTCTTGTTCGGGAATGTTAAAATATGTATTGCAGATCTCCACCTCGCATTCCAGAAGTTCATGAGTATGCATGGTGAAAATTGGTGGCCATGTGTTCAAAAGCCTGCAAAACTTTGAATTAAAAAAAAATATTTATCACCTATGGCCTCGGTCCTAACTGACCCAAGGCAGAAAGCTTTGTATATGGCACCGGTTTCAAAACAACCGAGGCATAAAATTGGGTCTATGGCTTCGGGTGATAACAGAGGCCAAAAGGTGGCCTCGCCCCAATATGCCTCGGTTCCAGACCCGAGGCAAAATGTGGAAAATAATCGGGGCAGAAAGCCTTTACTGCACTGGTGCCTTTATGCATGTTATAGATCTCAAGCACACAAAACTCACTGAAACCCCCTCAACATGCATCTAAAAAAAACAACGTAAACAACATTGCATCTATAGTCTTAAAGATGCCACTATTCCCCCAAATCACAAGAGATAAAATAATATTTAAACATCAACAAGTTACCCACAGTCTAAAGTCAATGCATGATACATTAAAATCAAAGTAGAGCCACTATGCAGACATTAAAACAACCGTGGCAGCACAACTACACAACACATAACTGTATTCAAACAACACGCATAAAAATAATGGATGTGAAGATATTGCAGTTAATCACTCAACCAACAAAGCTTCAAGGAGAATTAGAAAGAGAAATGAAACCCCATGTATTCACCAACGATTTCCCCAATCAAGTAAATCTAGTGTATATGCACCCATTTTCCTTAATTTGAAACTGCCACACTCAAAGCTTAGAGAAAGATTTAGAAGACCCCAACCCCATGCATCAGCAACATGCCCCCCCACATAAAATTCATGTGCACTTGAACCAAAAGTTCAACAAATACATTGGGAACGTCTTGCCCACCCCATGCTAGGTGAATAAATCATTCAACCTGGTGGCTGCACCCCAGAATAGCGAAAAAGAGAGAAGCAAATTAAATGCCACCCCTAGGATCTTCTACAAAGTACTGAAAGAGAAAAAGCTATGGTGGATAACGGAGACAACGAACACTACACCACGTAACACCACAGACGCATAACAACCTGTATAGCGTGAGATCATAATACGACCATAAGAATACTCGTGGTATCACTCACGACCACTAAATTTAACGGTGAAAAACAACAAGATTCATACACTGGTGAACAACCCCTATTAGTGAACGTGAGGAACAAAAAGAAAGGTTTAATTCATGAAGAAAACCCAACACCATGGCAACACGTGGAAAAGTTTCAAAAGAGTAGTCATAAGAAGAACATAAGCAAGTTAAGCTTCAAACAACAACCAAAAGCAAATTCAACTTCTCCTACTTGGAAATCCTGCTATAATTACTCCACTAGCGATCTTCCTTACTCCAACTTTGATCTCCACTCTTGAGACCTTCTCCCAACCTTTCTACACTCTCTCCACTCCATCTTTTAGGGTTCTGTTGTACCTTATGTTCAGCCTCACAAAAATTTTCTGCTTTATTCACCCTTCCCACCTTAAAAAATACTATTTTAATTAAATCCCAAAAAAATACTAATTTAATTAAACAATTAAATCTGAATTAATTCTTTAATTGGGTCTTTAATAGCTAATCAACTCCCATTAATCCCCTTGTCTACATCCAGATTCGTAGAACCTATCCTTAGCTTTTCATCTACTCAAATTCGTCCCCAAGACAAAAATATAAAATATTATAATTTTATTCTAGCCAAGATTCAAACCCACAACTTCTCAATTACCAAGTACAATACACAACCATTCAACCAATTCATATCTCATGATAATTCCTATACTTCTAGGATTATATTATCACTACCAATGGTCCCGCATATTATTAAAATAATTAAATAATTAAATTCACACACTAATAGCAACCATAGGACTTAAACCCAAGTCTGCTCATAATAGCCAAGTACTCTCAACCACTTGAGCTAGTACTATTCCTTGTTTTCTTTCCCCACATTAATTAACTTAGGTATTTCCGCCCTCGCATTTATTAAATAAATATTTATTTATTTATTTAATTTTCCGGGTCTTACAAATCCTACGCAAATAAGAGGAGGAGGTCGCTTGAGTTTGAGGTAGGTGACCACATGTTTCTCAGGATTACGCCTACGCCTACAACAGGTATTGGGGGAGCACTCAAGTTGAGGAAGTTGACTCCTTGATTCATCAGTTTGTACCAAATCACGAGGAGGATTGGACCTACAGCATACGAGATTGCTTTGCCACCTCATTTGGCGAATCTAATATTATCTTCCACGTATTGCAGCTGAGGAAATACATTGCAGATCCTACTCATGTGCTGGAGGAAGACGATGTTCAGGTACGTGAAGATCTGACGATTGGAGTTGGACCAGTGAGAATCTTGGATTCTCAAGTTAAGCAACTCAGAGGGAAGGAGATCTGAACTGTGAAGGTTCTCTTAGACGAGGCAACCCAAGAGATGACGTGGAAGATGGAGGATCTCATGAGGAAATCTTATTCTCACCTTTTCCGTGGTAAGTTCTCTTTTTCAAGGACAAAAACTTTTAAGGGGGGGAATGTAAGACCCGTGAAAATTAATTAATTAAATAATTAATTAATAAATGCGGGTATTGGATACCTTTATGACATTAAATTCTGACTTGTATGACGTGGAATAGTATTGGATCAAATGGTTGAGAGTACTTGATTTGTGTGAGAGGACTTGGGTTCAAGTCCTATGCATGCTAATTGTGTGTTATTTATTTGTTATTATTTTTAATATATGATTGATCATGTTGAGGGATAATATAATCATTGAATTATATTAGTCAGCATGAAATATGAATTCGTTGAATGGTTGAGTATTAATTTGGTATTGGCATGGTTGTGGATTCAAGCGTTGGAGATCCAGGTAAGGGGAGTTTTATACGTTCTATTTTACTTTAAGTCTAAATTGCATGATATATAATGTGAAATGCATGAATGTTCCTCGTTCTTGTTCGAATTTTTCTGCTTTCTGGAAATTTTTTCTTTCCAGAAACCGTCTAGCGGGCTATACATAGCCGTCAAGCGACGCATACGCTGTGGCCTAAACTTGGGTTCCTGAATAGGAACCGCCTGGCGGTAAACTCCCGACCGCTAGGCGACGCGTGATTGATGCACCAGTTTCTGGATTTTTATTTGAACTGCCTGGCGGTGATGAATAATCGCCAGGCGTCGCGAGCCATATTGGCTCAATTTTGGGGCTTTCTAGGTTTTGGGTTGATTCTGATAGGGGCAAAACCAGTGTTTTGTTATTGAAAGATGGTTTAATGTTGAAATGTCTATGAATTTCATGTAATTGTTGATTAATTTGAATGAAACAGTGTAAATAGGTGTTAAGGTTGGAAAGATTGGGTGTAACTATTGTGTGTTGTACGAGAATGGTGTTGGATCTAAATAAAGTTTATTATTGGTAAGCCTGTTACTATACTCACGAGCTGAAGGACGAAAATAGGCATAGAAGTGCATTGCGGAGATGTTAAGAGGGGCTGTGCAGGGTTGGAAATTTCGGGATTTTCTAGAACATAATGCACTGACTGGCGGTAGTGAATGAGCCGCCAGGCGCCATCTCAGAGTGAGTGACCTGTAAATTGTTTGGTGCATTGGGAAGTTGGGGTCAGTTGAATTACTGGAAAAATATAGAGGAGATCTATGGAAGTGGTATTAGGATGTGAGGCAATAAACCTAGCGAGATGGGAATGGAGATTAATTAGTAAGTTGTGGTAAAAGTATAGAATAATGTTCATATAATAGTGTTTCCAATCTAAGCAGGAACTAGCAAGACTGAGGCATAAGGCAAGGCTTGAATGAAACTGATTCGGTGGTACTGGTGAATGGGTACTGTAACATCCTATCAAGATATTATGGATTTTAATAATAAATAAAGAAATAATAAACAGTTTCATTTAATAATACGTCATTTCCCAGAATGCGGGAAATTTAAACTTTTATAAATTCCAATGTTAAAACCAAAATCCATAATTACAAAAGTGGAATAATTCAATTATATCCCATAAGAGTTTACAACTTATGCCAAAAACATAAAACATGAAAATATATAAAAAAATCCCCATGCTATCCCCACTCCGTGGATAAACATCACCAACCACACCTGCATCAATATCATCTGCTCACGTGTACTGCGCACACGATCATCGCCAAACACAAGCAGATAGGGTGAGCTTAACAGAATCAACATACAATTATATTCATATACATATATAAGTCACTTATATATTTCATGCAAACACACCAAATAAAATCCCTCCTTTGATTCCATATCACCTGGCCATCACCAGGTCATCCGTGTTCTACCTCTTTTAGTGATTACCCCAAGGTGACTTGCTGCTATACCTATCGGCCACAACCGACAGAACACGTGTGGGAACCATTGCTACGGATCACACACCGTAACGCCAGGTGGAGTTCCCAATTACGAATATAGTTCGTAACGTCCCAAGACTACCAAACTCGTCAGCTGTTTACTAAGGAGGGCATTCTATCTGGACCCATCCGTACTGGCCACAACCAGCACACTCACACCAGCAACACTCGTCAACCTGAGCTCAACTCAAGGGTTCCTCGTGTTCATCCGCCATTCCGAGCTCAACTCGAGGGATGCCATTCCGAGCTCAACTTGAGGAATGCTACGTGTTTAACCCCTATCCCGAGGTCAACTCAAGGGATATGTTCCGAGCTCAACTCAAGGAACACCAGCAATCCCAAATTTGAAGCATCACCAAAAGTCTTGTAGAATACGCATGTAGAATCCAACAACTCAAGACTGCAGCATCAAAATCGCTTGGCGGGGGACACATACCGCCAGGCGCTGCCGCTTCCATACCGCCTGGCGTAGCGGGGAGGCGTACGGCCAGGCGCATAGCGCTAGGGATGGAAACGGGGCGGGGCGGGGACGGGTTTCACTATCCTATACCCATCCCCATAGAAAAAATTCATCCCCATACCCAAACTCAACGGGTATAAAACTTTTGTGCCATCCCCATCCCCACCGGGTAACGGGTATAATCTCGTACTCATACCCATACCCGTTTACTTACTATTTCAATATTAATTTTAATTAGTTTTTATAAAATAATAAAAAATTATGGTAAAGGAAACATAATATTTTCAAATATTCAACATTAGAAGAATGATTGTTTGTTTATTCGATATCAAATACTTTAAAATAAATTAAAATTATTTATATTTTAGATTATAATACCAAATAAAATTTCAAGAAAACCAAAACATTTATTAAATTTGCAAATATTAATGAAACATGGTAGATAAAATTTAAAAATATTTTAAAAAAAATATAAAATGAAAAAAATATTCAAATTAAAATATATTTTAAATATTTGTTTACTCCAATCTTTTACATTCTAATGAATCTCTTTTTTATACACTAATAAAAGTTATAATACATCATTTGATCAAAATGATATAAAGAACAAATAATAATCATAATAAAAGTTTAAAATAAATTATAATTGTTTACATTTTAGATTACAATACCAAATAAAATTTCATGAGAACCAAAACATTTATTAAATTTGCAAACATTAATAAAACCTAGCTGATAAAATTTAAAAATATTATTTTAAAAATATAAAAGAAAAACAAATATTCAAATTAAAAAATATTTTAAATGTTTGTTTACTTCAATCTTTTAAATTCTAATGAATCTCTTTTTTATACACTAATAAAAGTTATAATACATCACTTGATAAAAATGATACAAAGAATAAATAATAATCATAATAATAAAATTTTAACATAGATATTGTATCTTTTGAACTTCAATTATGTTGGATGGTGATAAAAAAATATTCATGACAATTACATTAAATTTTTATATTGCAGTAAATAAAAGTTATTTACACAATTATAGTGAAAAAATTACAGTATGATTGATAATGAGTTAGAAAATAAAAAATAATTAGATAAAATATATTGAAATAATATTCTACATAATAAAAATAAACAAAAAATAAAAATATTAAAAAATTAACAAATGTTTAGAAACAATTTGAGAGACTATTGAAAGAAATCGCACAAAGGAAAACAAATGTATAATTAAGGGTATGATAAGATAAAAAATACCTTAGAGATCTAATAAAACTTTTCAAATATCAATATAAACTCAGTGGTTGAGTTGTTTAAATGAAACAAAAGTTATTAATAATAAGTAAATATTTTTTTTATATTACTTTGTGTTCCTGCAGAAGGACAAATAAGATGAGTTAGGCACAAGCGTCACCTTACCATGCAGTCCGCTATCTCCTCAGTTGGCCTCTTCCCAGTCGATACATGTTAGCTTTGACCCAGGAGGGGTTACCTGCAAAAGGATCTCCAAAGCTCAAGTAAGTCAAAGTTCTCCTAAAGTCAAATCAGTGATTAATGAATGCGTCCCTTTAAATGATGGGGTCCACGCGTATTTATAGAGCATTAATGACGTTTGACCATTTCATAGGCTGGGCCTTGACTTGGGCTCTAGGTGGGGCTTGTGAGTGGGCCAAGACCCAAACCCAGGCCCTTGAGGTTTATTGGAAGTGGACGTCTCCATTATGTTGAGTTCGTTAGAGTGGTCGGCCTAGGCTCTAAACTTAGCGGATATGCTGGAGTGGTCGGTCTAGGCCGGCTATTTGTCTCGATGGCTTACGTTGGTGTAGGTTAGGCTAAGCCGGACTAGGCTGGATACTTGGCTGCCTTGATATGCATATTGTTTACTTGTTTGGTCTAGTTTGGATAGGTGTGGTACACTAGTCCCGCAGCCTTGTCCGATGGGTGATATGTGTTAATATGCTAGCGGAACCGGCTAGGTGTAATACACCAGTCCCCCAGCCTTTAAGTGTGGTGAACAGTGTTAAGGCTAAGAATTTGTAACCGTTAGAAGGTAGGTGAAGGGGTGTCAGTTGGTCAAATCGAACAAGTTTTGGCGCCGTCGTTTTGAAGTGTCATATCCTTCGTAATGATGGTGTCGATTGGTCTGGTGTATCATTTTGGCGGGAAGATTTTCGTTGTTTGAGATCGTCGACTATAAATATGGATTTGAAAACAGATGGGAGGTTACTTGTTTCATTTGTGAGAATTCTGAATCCAGAGATCTTGTGCACGTAATACTGTCCGACTAGTTCCCACTTTCAACCGACATCTTCTCGTAAAAAACAAAACCAGGTATGTCTAGTAGTGATAGCATGTCTACGTTTAGTAGTAGCGAGAGTACTGAGTCGGAGAGGAGTAAAGATAGGTTGCTTGGTGACGAGGGTACGAGTTCTATGGCTGGTACCAGTGGGATGCCAATGGAGGTTGTGAGGGAGGTTCGGGAGGATCCCCCCGAAGAGTTAGAGGAGAGCAACTGGCCGGCGAAAGGCGGCTACGGGTGGGTGGCTGGTGATGTTCGTGATCAGTTGTCTCTGTTCAGGTGGTCCCGCTTACTGAACTCTTGGTTGAATTGCACACCTGTTATCTCCAAGGGTGTCAGTAGGGGTATTGTTTCTTTGGAGAGGGTCAGCGCTATCGACCCGGTATGCCACGGGTAGGAAGGGGCTACCGAAAAGTTCTTCTACATGTACATGTGCCACTTCTCTCAACTTCATGTACGATTGCCGCTAGACGATTTTACCATGGGCGTGTTGCGGGCGTTGAATGTGGCACCTACACAGCTACATCCGAATAGTTGGGCTTATTTGCAGGCTTTCCACATCCTGTGCCAATCTTTATATTTGGAGCCCACTCCTTACACTTTTTTGTATTTCTACGATACTAGACCTCGGCGGCCGGTTACTTGGCTATCCTTGATAAGTCGCCCTAGCATCAGCAGACTGGATGCCTTCTCCCAGTCTTTCAAGCATTTCAAGGACGGGTACTTCAAAGTCATCGTCAAGGAAGGGGGTAAATCTCATTTTTTGAATGCGGATGGGAGTACCAAGTTTCCCTTTAGCTGGACCAACAATCCTTCTCAATATAAAGACATGGGAGTGGAGGAGTTGTCGGCTGGTGATAAGGAGGTGGTGGGGATTTTGTTGAAGTTTGTGGATAAGTTGCCCACTAAGGGCCTAGTTAGGGTTTATAATTCGGTGCATCCGATAATAGATATTGAAGGTATCTGTTTATTACTTAAGCTGTGTTGATAATGCTAAGTTGTTTTGATCCGAGTCGTGATATGTTATTGCAGGGCATATGGCGCAATCTGGCAAGAAGAATCTGGCGCTCTTTCAATCATTGAGGAAGGAAATGGCCGCTAAGGCCAAGGTGGCTGGGAAAGCTGATGTTCCCAATCTGCAGGAATCGGTGGTGGAGGTGCACGTACATGGAGGGACGAAGAGGAAGGCTGAGCTTCCGCCTCGACCCGGGAAGGGCAAAGATGTGAAGAAGATAAGGGCAGCTCTTCTTGGAACGGCTAGCGGGGCGGGGTCGGCTAGTGGGGAGAAAGGGCCTGAAGCCGGGTTGATCGAGTTGCCGGAGATATTCGTTAGGAAGGATATCTCGATCGACCTCCCGGATACCGTTGTTAACTCGATCAATAATATGGATGTGGATCATATTGTGAGAACAATGGTAGAGTTTGGGAGAAAGGCCTTAGTTCTGAGCCGGCGTGTAGGGTCTCTTTACAGAAGGGATGTAAAGGAGGTTGGGGAGTTGCAGGGTAAGGTGGATAAGCTGGAGGAGGAGAAGGCGGCTTTAGAAAAGGAGAAAGAAGGCTGGGAAGCGGAGAGGAAAAGGCTGGTGATGAGTTCAAATTTTTGCCCTCATTTAATATTTAAATTTGGGGATTTAATTGAATTTTCTGTGCTTAAAGATTGATTTAATTAGGATTTGTTATTATTGGATTTATTGAGTAAGTTTGGTAAAAATGGCGTAAAAATTGATTTTAGTTGCATAAAATATTATTGGATATTCTAACGTTTGTTAATGCAGCTGGAATTTATTTTTGGTCAATTAATAGAGTGATTTTAAAATATTCAAAGTTACAAAATAAGTCCAAAATCAAGAAATTCTGAAAAAGAATAAATCAGGAGCTAAATGCACCCCCAGTTTTTACTTGCACACCCCTTCT
>Ga0209589_1005523_pt1 | contig 21431 bp, 11 predicted proteins | sample CowpeawhiteBW_FD_187525 | JGI IMG/M metagenome (GOLD analysis project Ga0209589, IMG submission 187525) | Root nodule microbial communities of legume samples collected from California USA - Cow pea white BW (SPAdes) (version 2) | ecosystem: Host-associated > Plants > Roots > Nodule | place: USA... | reverse complement strand
ACGGCGTCAACGTTGACTTAACGGCAAGGGCAAACGTGAGACGTTTCAACAAAAAAGGGGACCATTTTGAGATTTTTAAAAATATGGGTACCATTTTGAGATTTTGACTCCAAAATGGGGACCAAAGACATAATTAAACCTATTATATTATATCATTATATATCATTATAACAATCACAATAATTTAATACCGGTAACTTTTATAAAATGTTCGTTTTGTAAAAAATTATGGATGTTTTCTACAAGCTTTTGAAGCCACTCACACTTATCGGCAATGTTGAGTTCCAATATTGAGGAAGCATAGAATTATATTTTCATTTGATTGATCAACTTTTCAAGGTATTTACCCTATTATGAAGTAAATTATTTCATTAATAAATTTCATCTTTTTTTCAACTTTAAAGGATCAACAAATTTCAATCTTTTCAATTTTAATCAACTTTAAATTGATTAGGTTCACATTTTTTATTTGTAAATATTTTTAAAATAATATTCATTGATAAAATAAAAATTAATAAATTGAAAGAGTATTTCAGTAGAATACAAATGATGTATAGAGTTCCATTGTTGCTCTAATGTTATCGCAGAAACATATATGCATAATCAAATATTTTGATGCACTCATTTTTAAACAATCATATATGAATTACATGGTTTAGATAACTGCTTCTTAGTTTGTACCTCTTAGCATTTCTTTGTTTGAACTATGTAAAATATATAAATCCAATTGAAATATTACATGACTTAATTAAACTTTAAAAAGACGTTGAAATTAATTAAATAAAATTATTATTATTAGTATTATTATATATTATTATTATATGTACTAATATTAGTAGTAGTAGTAATGTAAGGCCCCCATTTTTTTTACTTCTGCCCTAAAGTTAGTGGGTTGCCCTTGTAAGTGGGCCTAAAGCCAGCCCAACGTATAAAGTCCTTAGGTCTGCCCTAATTCCACACTCACTCTCACTTTGCTGAAACAGATCTCCCAAACCCTTTGAGCAGCCGCAATCACCTCTGCTAGGGTTCAATCTTTGGTCTCCGCCGCGCTTGTTCAAGCCAGTTCCGCCCCGCGTAAGTTGTTTCCACCCCATACCTCTTTTGTTTAGCACTGTTATTCGGATTTCCAATTGGGACTGTACTAGGTAGCTTCGTTTCATAATATTCTTTTGTTTCCAGCTCGCTAAACTACTCTAGGAGCTGCTGTAGTCTCTATTCGTGCCCAAGAACCCAACGGTTAGCCCTTTTTCCAGGTACGGGAAGTTAGGGTTTCGGGTTTAAGTTGATTTCTGGTCTATTCATGAGTTTGCTTGATGTTGTATGGTGAAATTATTGTTTTTGGTGCGTGGAATACCCTATATGGTTGTTTGGATCGAAAATCGTATCTGCTGCAGGTGAATCTAGGGCGAGACCTGGTAATCTCGCCCAGGCGAGTCGGACTCGCCTAAGCGAGTCTGGCGGAGGCTCGCCCAAGCCTTTTTCGCCCAAGGTCGCCCAGGCGACCAGCTCTTTCTTTTTGAGCGAGCAGGCAACTCGCCCAGGCGAGAGGGAACTCGCCTAAGCGAGATCCCGTGCGTGCTCCTGCCCCCCTTTTTTGAGCTCTCGCCTAGGCGAAGAGGGACTCGCTTGAGCGAGCACGTCTCACTTAAGCGAGACCCTTCAGCCCTGAGCGAGGGGCTGGGCGAGGCAATGTGCTGTTTGGATGTTTGGTTGTTCCTGGATGGTTAGTATTGGTTTGGAAATGAATGGGATAATGAGAAATAGGTATATAATGGGATGTTATGTATGCTTGGCATGATTCGTGAATTTGCGTATGACGGGTTGGGCATGATCTTGGCATGTGAAATGAATGAGTGGTTTGGAACCAAAGGAACATGGTATTGATATGAGATGAGACCCTAGACTCATGGGGTGGTGATGATCAGAGGTATGGATCCGAAATATGATGCGTATGAGGAATTAATCTCAGGTGTTGGTATGGAATTGTAAATATGATTTAATGTTCTCTTATTGCTGAGTTATGAATGTTGATCCGTGTCAGCGTGTAAATTCTTTGGGGTCTCTAGGTGGGACTTCCAGGGTCGCGCTTCAGTGGTCGGGACGTAATTCCATGGCCCCTATTAGTGGGTGTCCATGGTGGTGCCCCATCTGTATAACTAGGTAAGATTCAAGGTAAGGTTGCATCCTGACACTCTGAGGAGCCAGTTCGTCTCACCTAGAGCGGACTGACTCCTGTGGTGAGGGTAGCAGGAGGCCTGAAATCCATTAAGGGCTAACCTTGTGGTGAGGGAAATTTGATTCATCGTAACACTTGTAACACATAGCTCAAGATCGAGCAGCTCAAGGTCGAGGAGAGGTATCCACCACAAGTGCAAGCATCCGCTGAATCCGACCAAGTTATACGTATCCGGATGAGTTGAGTCGAGTCGTAGTGTATTGAATGAAGAATCATAACATGTTTGGTTGTTATATGGATGTGAGATGATGAAAATATATTTGACTGTATGATGCATATGTTGTTGGCTCTAGCTTACCCTGCTTATTGTATGGCTGTCTTGTATGTGGCTCTTCTTTCTTGCGATGATCATCAATGTAATTGATGGGAGCAGATGGGCGAAGTTCTCGTGGTCAACAAGGGAATGGCGAGTCCGCTGCTTAGCCATCTGGGCTGGAGTTGTTTTATTCACGATTTCTTTAGGGCCATGGCCCCTGTATCGTCTTATGCTTTCCTATTCTACACTCTTTGTTAGAATTGTATCTGGTTTATGTTGGCATCGTGGTGTGCCCAGGTTGTAGGGGTTGTGTTGAGGACCCCAAGACTACGCTACTATACTTTTATCGCGTGACGTTTCCTTTAATTTCGTCTAATAATTAAATGGGACGTTATAAGTAATATTAGTTTTAGTATTTATATTAGCATTAGTTTTGTTTTATTATTATTACCATTCAAAACAAAGTATGTTTATTTGTCATATCTTTAAAGATTAAAACATTTATTCTAATGATTATATTTGATTTTGAAAAAAAAAACTTAAGAATCAATTCACATTCTTTTCCTTAATTTGCAATATATTTGTCATTATTATTACTCATATTATAATTTTATTTCATAATTATCTTTCATTTTAATATTTTCTTCAATTATTAATATTACTTTTACTATTATTCTTTTTTTTTCTATAATTATAATCAACTATTATATTTTAGTATAATTAATTTCTTTATTCATTAATTTATTAATGTTATTATTTTAATACTCAATTGAGGTTGAATTTGTATTTATTGAAAATTAGAAAAATTTATTACACTTTATTATTTTCTCACTACACTACTAAAATTTTGAATTTTAACGTCAATTTAATATGTTATTTAATGGCAGTTAGACCTGACACTATTTTTTCTTTCGTTAGATTATTAATGGTTTAATTACCTTTTTCGTCCTCATTTTCGTAGTGTTTGTTGTGGATGGTCCTCATTTTGACAGAATATTTAAAATGATCCTCATTTTTACCGAATGTTTAAAATGGTCCTAATTTTCACAATTCATATTTTATTTAGTCATTTTTTGTGACGCCATGTAAATAAGTAACGGAACCATCTGTACAATACACGTAACACACGCCAATGCAACGTAATACAAACAGTGTCACTTATACAGTGCTCCGTTACTGACTTAAATGACGTCACAGAAAAGGACCAAATAAAATACGAATTGCGAAAATGAGGACGATTTTAAACATTCGGTAAAAATGAGGACCATTTTAAACATTTTGTCAAAATGAGGACCATCCGCAACAAATACCACAAAAATGAGGACAAAAAAGATATTTAAACCTTAATTAATTGCCACCGAAGTTGACGCCACAAAATCATCATATCATCATTTTATTATAATCGTCGGAATAATCGCCACTAAAATTGTTAAATCAGTTTTAATCGTCTGTAGACTAATTTTTAATGGTAGGAAGTCTACGAATTTAAAAATTTGGTGGCAATTATAACTACTAGTAAAGTAAGTCTAATAAGAAAGTTAGTGACGATTGGAACCGCAATAAGTCTAAAACTTTTAAGGGGTGTAACGGACAGAAAGTCTAAAATTTTTAAAAAGTTAGTGGGGTTGTAACTGCCGGTGTGTCTAGTTTATGAATTTAATAATATCACGGTCATCCTTCATTGCATCATTCCATTTAGCATTAAAGCTTCTTCAAACTAATACGGGGATTCCTTAAATGAATACTTCTTACCCCATATATAAATATATAAATGCCCTCATGTAAAATATGTTCCAACCTATATGTGTACCTAAGAAATTCACCATTATTAAATATTAGATTTACATACATTTTTTTTTTACATCAGGTAACACTCCAGTTGGGAATCTGTATCACATGACAACACATTTTATGCCGTAAGATTCTTCTAGTAAACTGGATTCAAAATCCATATATGGGGAACACGATGAATTATGAAGTTACCTAGAAGCTATGGAAATCAAAATTTATACGAACTATCAGGCCTCTAAAGCTGAATGATTCAACTGACATTTATTTTCTTCTTGATCGTATGCACCTTCACTAGCCGATTGATTGTCTTAGTTCTTTGAACTTAAGGTACCCGGGCTCATTTTTTGAATCTTTTCTTTGGGATAGATATAAATACTTCGTACCATAGCAACAAAATCCCTGAATTAAATAGAATTATGCAGCATTACACGTCATTTTCAAGAAAATTAAAAATAAAAAGTATAGAATAAACCAAATGAGTGCAATTAGAGATTCTTACCGCCATGGATCATTACCAACAAACATCATATCGCCCTCATTACCAGTGTACACAATAAGCTAAACTTCTTGGGGAGAGGTTAATTCTCCTTCGAATTCAAATAGCTCATCTGATTCAGCAATTAATTCATCATATGCACTGAATTTTGTGAAGTCCACCGACCTACCAAGTGCAATCCCTTTCTTGTCAACCTAAAATAAAAAATAAAATAAAATAAGCATTTTAATTAAAGTTTTCCTGCAAAATTTGTAGATGCTCACTAGTTAAAATCAGAAATTAGAAAAGGGGACTTACTTTAGTGCAACTTCTAGGAGAACCACTATTAGATTTGGGCTGAACATGTAAGGTCCCCTTTTTATTTTTGTCTTAAAGTTAGTGGGTTGTCCTTGTAAGTGGGCCTAAGGCCGGTCCAACAGATAAAGCCACTAGGTCTGCCCTAACCATTTCACTTCTTCACATTTCAGAAAATTGTCATCCTTGCATTAGAGCCGCAGCCGTCTTCTATCTCTGCTAGGGTTCGGGGACCATCGTGAGCACGCCAGTTCGAACCCGTTTCACTTCTTACCTCTGGGAGTCGCCTCTTGAGGACTACGTTCCGCTGTTTAGTGTCAAGCTCGTGTCGGGTTGTTTTGCTAGCTCATTCCAGGTACGGGAAGTCGGGGTTCCAGTCTTTTGGTGTTGTTTTGGCTGTTTTTGAGTTAATTACTGATTGTATGGGTGAATCCTTCGGTTTGGGGTGCTTGAATGCTTTGTATGCTTGGTTGGTTCGAAATACATGGTTGTTGCAGGTGAAACAATGATGAGACCTGTTAATCTCGCCTAAGCGAGCCAGTCTCGCCTAGGCGAGACAAACAGGGATTCGCCCAAGCCAACTTGCGCGAGAGGTCGCTCAGGCGTCCCGCTCAAAATTTTGAGCGAGCAGGCAACTCGCCCAGGCGAGAGGGGTCTCGCCTAAGCGAGATCCCGCGTTGCCCATGCCCCTGATCTTGTGCCCTCGCCTAGGCGGAGGGGGAACTCGCCTGAGCGAGACTGCCTCACCTGAGCGAGACCCCTCAGCCTGAGCAAGGTGCTGGGCGAGACAGTGCTGTGATTGGCTGTCTGTTTGTTCCTAAATGATCTGTCTTGGTTGAGTATGATTGTATGATGAGTGATATGTATATAATGGAGCATGAGGTATGTTTGGCATGATTCATGAATTGCGTATGACGAGTTGGGTATGTTATTGGCATGTGAAATGAATGAGAGGTTTGGAACTAAAGGAACACGTTAATGATATGAGATGAAGCCCTAGATTCATGGGGTGGTGATGATCAGAAGTATGGATTCGAAATATGATGTGTATGAGGAATTAAACTCAGGGGTTGGTATGGAAATGTAAATATGACTTTATGTTCTTTTATTTCTGAGCTATGAATGTTGGTCCGTGTCAGCGTATAAATTCCTTGGGGTCTCTAGGTGAGACCTCCGGGGTCGCGCTTCAATGGTCGGGACGTAATTCCATGGCCCCTGTTAGTGGGTGTCCATGGTGGTGCCCCATCTGTATAACTAGGTAAAGATTCAAGGTAAGGTTGCATCCTGACACTCTGAGGAGCCAGTTAGTCTCACCTAGAGCGGACTGACTCATGTGGTGAGAGTAGCAAGAGGCCTGAAATCCATTAAGGGCTAACCTTGTGGTGAGGGAAATTTGATTCATCATAACACTTGTAACACGTAGCTCAGGGTCGAGCAGAGGAATCCACCACAAGTGCAAGCATCCGCTGAATCCGACTAAGTTATACATATCCGGATGAGTCGAGTCGAGTCGTAGTGTATTGAATGAAGAGTCATAACATGTTTGGTTGATTAGATGGATGTGAGATGATGAAAATACATTTGACTGTATGATGCATATGTTGTTGGCTCTAGCTTACCCGTTTTGTTGCATGGTTGTATTGTATGTGGCTGTTTTTCCTTGCGATGATCATCGACTTGGTTGATGGGAGCAGATGGGCGAGGTCCTCGTGGTCAACAAGGGAATGGTGATTCCGCTGCTTAGCCATCTGGGCTGGAGTTTTCTTCATGTTTTCTTTAGGGTTATGGCCCATGTATCTCTTTATGTATTTCTACTCTACACTCTATGTTGTATTCGTATTCAGCTTTCCTTTGGCATCGTGGTGTGCCCGGGTTTTGTCGGGGTTGTGTTAAGGACCCCAAGACTACGCTACTGTACTTATATTGTGTGACGCTTCCTTTAATTTCGCTTAATAATTAAATGGAACGTTACATTTATGGTATCAGAGTGGTCATTCCTTAGGTCTGTGGATTTGGGTTGTCCGCTTAGCTTTCTCTGTGTATCTCTGAGTGTTCAGTTAAAATTCTTGCCTTTATCGAGCCTAACCAAGTGATTTTCTGTGTGCCAGTGGACTATGGCACCTCCTCGTCGAGCTTCTCAATCATCCCAGGGGGACGCACCAGATATCGCCAAAGCCATAGAGGCGATGGTAGCGGCTATGGCGCAGCAGAGTGCTGCGATGATGCAGCAGCATGAGGCATCCATGCAGCGACAGGCGGCGTCGCTGGAGCAGCAGGAGGCAGTGATGCAACAGATGGAGGCTGCGAGGGTAGCTGCTGAGGATGCTCACCGGCAGCATATGGACGCCCTCCGCCAGCCGGAGGAGAACAGGGCGGCTGCCCCTGTGTTTGGTCCTGAACCACGACCTGTAGTCAGGGAGTGGAGTCTGGAGGACTTTCTGAAGCACCACCCAGCGAAGTTTGACGGGAAGACTAGTCCTGACGCCGCAGACCAATGGCTGAAGGACCTGGAGCGCATTTATGATGCGAAGATGTGCCCTGCAGAGAACAGGTTGGCGCTCATATCAACAAGTTGATGATCATCGCAAAAGTAGAAGGACAACATACAAGACAATCAAACAAGCAAATCGGGTAAGCTAGAGCAAAACAATTCATCAAGTAATCACATGCATTACACAATCCAAATATCTCATATATCATCCAAACATGTTCTGACTTCTCAAAAAATACACTAGACTCTGACTCGACTCATCTGGATACATATAATCTGGTCAAATTCAGCGGATGCTTGCACTTGTGGTGGATACCTCTGCTCACCCCCGAGCTATGTGTTACAAGTGTTACAATGAATCAATTTCCCCCACACACAAGGTTAGCCCTTAATGAGTTTCAGGCCTCCTGCTACTCTCACCACAAGAGTCAGTCCGCTCTAAGTGAGACTAATTGACTCCTTAGAGTGTCAGGATGCAACCTTACCTTCAATCCTTACCAGACCATATAGATGGGGCACCACCATGGACACCCACTAACAGGGACCATGGAATTACGTCCCGACCACTGAAGCACGTCCCTGAAATCTCACCTAGAGATCTCAAGAATTTAGGCACTGACCATTAACCAATCATGTTCATTCAATCAAGAAAGACCTATCATGCATATATATATATATATATATATATATATATATATATATATATATATATATATATATATATATATATATATATATATATATACATTATATCGATGTTCACAACCAAGTCCCTTTCATGTTCCAGATAAGCCCATACCAATTCATCATACTCCATTCATGACTATAGAATTCCAACTCATCTCATTACCATGCCACTTTAATACCAACCATCTCATTAAGATCACATGCTAAGTCCATACCAACCCATCATTCACACATCATGAATCACCTCACTCATGCATAATCGTTTGTCTCATGCTTTTAACACAATACTTTAATCCAAGCAAACATTAACCATTCAAGATTCAAGGAAACGATCAAACACCACACTGCCCTCGCCCAGCTCCTCGCTCAGGTTGAAGGGTCTCGCTCAGGCAAGAGGTTCTCGCTCAGGCAAGAGGTTCTCGCTCAAGCGAGCCCCTTTCGCCTAGGCGAGGGCTCGAAAAGGGGGAACAATGACCTCACGCAGGATCTCGCTTAGGCGAGACCCCTCTCGCTTGGGCGAGATGTTCGCTCGCTCAGAAGCAACGTGGGTCGCCTGAGTGACCATTCGCGTGAAGTGGCTTGGGCGAGCCTCTGTTGATCTCGCCTAGGCGAGATATACTCGCTTGGGCGAGAAAACCAGTGCTCACCACTGTTCTCTTGTGCACAAACACTCAACAGATCACAAATGGTTCAATAATACCATACACAGGTTCGCATCAACACACCAAGCATATTAAAATGATAAAATAGTAGCACAAACAGCACAACACAAAAGAAAGGGGCGAACTCTAGCTTCCCGTACCTGGAAAGGGTTAATACGGGACTTTGGCAAGCAAACGTAGAGCACCGCAGCTCCGAGAAGAGACTTAGGAGCTGAAAAACGGAACAAAACTTAAGATAAGCTCACTACAAAACCCTAGTAAGGAAAACACGAAAATCATGCCAAGGAAGGGATGGTATGAGATGGAGGGTAACTTACGTTGAGTAAAAACAAGAGCTTGAGCGGACTCGACGAGAGCTGGAGATCAAACCTAGCATAGCACTTGTTTGGTGAGGAGAGGAGAGTAAGACGGCTGTTTCTGAAAGTGAGAAGTCTAAGTTATTATCTTTTATTGGTAAAATTATTTAATTGATGGGAGGACTAATAACTTTTTTATAATTACTATTTTGGTATTTATGGGTTTGATTGCCATGTCCTACGATGGCTACACCACTGTGATAATTTTTCCATACTTATTTCTCAGACTTAGTCTTCCAAGGTCATTCTCCAATTCAACTGACTTATGCAACTCATACGGTCACGCCAGCGCTAAGAACGAACACTTAAAACAGTTGAAGACACTCTCCTCTTCTTCAATTATAACATTCATAAAGGTAGTGTGCGATTGAAGGCACCATAAATTCACATAAACAAAAGATAAAGTAGCTTAAATTTCTATAATGAAAAACTTAATTAAACCTAAAATGAAGGATCACATGAAAGGTAGAAATTCAATTCATCAAATTAAACATAGGATTAGGATTTATAACCTGAAACTCAAAATAATCTACACAGAAAAAAAACAGAGGAAAAATACTTACGAAACGGAAAAGAAGATGACTCCAGAGACAAGAGAATATGACTTCAACGAAGACGTTGATGTTAATGCATGGGAAGATGAAGAATGAGCTCTTCGCGAGAAGACGAAGATGTTGATGTAACAACATGAGGGAAAAGACACAAATTAAACTCATAACTTGCCGGCAGTTGTAGAATGACTCTAGATATACTTTAAATTTAATTTTTTTAAAACGTAACGTCAGTTTTGTATAAATGCCGGCAAATATATGTCGCTATAAAATATTTTTCTTATAGTGTTAGAAGGTTAGTTTCAGTATTAATATATTTTTTAATACTATTATTACTATTGTTATTGTGCTGTTATTATAATAATAATAATGATAACTATTATTACTATTAGATTATTGTTACAACTATATTCTTCTTCTTCTTATTATAATATGTATTATTACAACTATATTATTATTAGTACTAATATAGTAGTAATAGTGTTATTGTTTGACGGTGAACTCAGCACAAATACCTAGAAGTTAGACTAGTGAGTACATAAAATTTGAACAATTAAGTAAATTAAGTAAGTAAAATAATTCTTTCAATTTCCCTAACCGACTAATGATACCAATGTATTAGACACTTAAAATCTAATAACATAATATATGTTTATTATCTACGGCAAAAAAGTTTGATTATAATTATCGATAACACTACACCAAAATTAAATTTAAAAGTCAAGTAAATACATGGGTCATAACCCTATAATAAGATCCAAAGTAGTAGAATCAATCCAAGCATACTACGCAGCGGAATCATCCCTTCCCTGTTGACCTCGAGTGCCTCTCGCATATGTTCACATCAATAAATTGATGATCATCGCAAAAGGAGAAGAACCACATACAACACAACCAAACAAGCAAACATGGTAAGCTAGAGTAGAAATAATTTATCAAGCAGTCACATGCTATTACACAATCCAAGCAGTAGATATATCATCCAAACATGTTATGATTTCTCAAACAATACACTAGACTCTGACTCGACTCATCCGAATATATATAATCTAGTCGGATTCAGCGGATGCGTGCACTTGTGGTGGATTTTCCTGCTCACCCCCGAGCTAAGTGTTACAATGTTTCAATCCCCCCCACACAAGGTTAGCCCTTAATGAGTTTCAGGCCTCCTGCTACCCTCACTACAAGAGTCAGTCCGCTCTATGTGAGACTAATTGACTCCTTAGAGTGTCAGGATACAACCTTACCTTGAATCCTTACCAAATTATATAGACGGGGCACCACCATGGACTCCCACTAATAGGGGCCATGGAATTACGTCCCGACCACTGAAGCACGACCATGAGGTCTCACCTAGAGGCCCATGGAATTACGCACTGACCACAAACCAATCATACTGAATCAATCAAGTAATATTTATCATGCACATAACCTCATGCCAACCTTCTCAACCCATCCTCATTTACATCCAAATGTTGAATCCATACCAACTCATCCTTCCTAAACCATGAATATAGGATTGTGTTTCATATCAATACCATGCCACTTTGATACCAACCATCTCATTTAAATCACATGTCAAGATCATACCACGCCTATCATTTACAACCCATGCGTCATACCACTCATGCATAATCATTCTCCTCATACTTTTAATATAACAAGTCAAATCAAACAATCGCCAATCATTCAAGAACAGAGAAAACAACAAAAATCACAATACCCTTACCTAGCTCCTTGCTCAAGCTAAAGGGTCTCGCTCAGGCGAGAGGGACTCTCGCTCAGGCGAGAGGGACTCTCGCTCAGGCGAGAGGGACTCTCGCTCAGGCGAGCTCCCTTCGCCTAAGCGAGAGCTCGACAATCTGGAACATGGGCCATTCGCACTAGCTTGCTTAGGCGAGCTCTCCTCGCCTGAGCGAGGCACTCTCTCGCTCAAAATAAGGACTTCCCGCCTAGGCGACAGCTCGCGCAGAAGGCCTAGGCGAGCCTCTGCTAGTCTCGCTTAGGCGAGCCTGGCTCGCCTGGGCAAGATTATCAGTTCTCGCCCCTGTTCTCACCTGCAACAGTCACATTTTCGCACCCAAACAACCACACAAGATATCCCACATATTCATAATAACGTACAATCCATACAAACACTAAGCATACTCAAAAACAGGCCAAACATAACTTAATACTCAAAACCCTAGCTTCCCTTACCTGGAAATAAGCTAGCAGAATATCCTGACGCGACCTCGACCCCGAACAAAGGAGCGCAGCAGCTCTAGGAACAAAATAAGGAGCTGAAAAATAGTGGAACAAAACAGCACGAGGTCATTGAGATGAGCCCTCCAGGATTGCTAAAAATACAACTAGAGGAGGACTACCACGAGTTCAGAAGCAACTTACATGGAGTGAAAGAGCTTGAGTTTGCTTGGAGGGGATTAGGAATCAAACCCTAGCAAAGGTTCGCGACTGCTCATAGAGAAGTAAGGGAGAACTGTTTTTCAGAAATGAGATGAATGGGTAGGTTAGGATAGGTTTAGGTCATTTAGCTCTCTATGGGCCAACCCCTAGGTCCATCAGACCTTGGGGTAGCCCCTAAAGATTGAAGCTGAAATAAAAGGGCTTTACAACATATTTATTATAAATGATTGCTTTATTGTTGTTATTATTATAATAATAATTATTATTAATAGCTTTGACCGTATTAGTATTATCATTATAATCACTACAAGAAAATGTTTTATTAGTAACCAATTTTAGTGACTAAAAGTTGTTAGTCACTATAGTGACCAATTTAGATACCAATTTACAAAATTAAAATTTATTGGTTACTAAAATAGTCACTAATATAAATAAAAAATTATAATTGGTCACTAAATTTGTCATTAATTAATTAGAGAGCAATTTAGTAACTAAGTTATTTTGGTAGCCAAAACTTAGGTAGCTAATTTTTAGTAACCAGTTTTCTTTGGTAGCTAAAACTATGATAGCTAACCAATAATTTTTTTACTTTGTAAACTTGTATCTAAACTAGTCATTATAGTAACTAACAACTTTTGGTCACTAAAATTGGTTACTAATGAAGAATTTTCTTGTAGTGAATTAGTATAATCTATCATTATTAAATAATATTATTTATTTATTTTTAATTAATTTGTTACAAAAAATACATGTGATTAATTATTTAATTTTTTTATATTATTGTTATTATTATTATTATTTTTATTTGTTTGTATGGGATCCGTAATTCATAATATGTCTACCCTTTATATCAATATTATGATTATTACTTTTATTAGTATTTGTATTTATATTATTCAAATATAATTATTATAATTATTATTATCTATATTATTAGTATTATTGTTATTATTAGTATTACTGTTATTATAATATATTGCATTTTGTTCATATATTTACATGTTAATTTTGTTAACAATATTTTAAGTTTAACTTTATTTATTCTTTGATTTCATTATTATTGCTTTCTGTTTTAAGTTATTCATATCTACGTGTCATCGATCGATTTTAATAAAAACTATATTATATTTATGTCGTACAAATTCATAATGCAAAATATGTCTATTTTAGTTTAATGGTATACACACATTTTAATTTAATATAATATAAAACTTAAATTTTAATTATATAATAATATTATTTTACTATACATCACTAATCGATTATTATGTCAATTTTATAATTTAACACACACAAAAAAACACACTCAAATGCATAATTCCTAAAAAGACCATACATATGCAACAATAATTAATTATCATATTGTTAATGTCTACATCTATGATAATAATTGCATCTATTTTTATTTAATAATTTTAATCTCAAATTTGTGTATTCATATCACTCTGCACATCATAGACTAATTATTATATTAATTTCATAATTTAAAACAAATAAATTCATATTCAAATATTATTTCTGAATCGAATTTTAATTTTTATTATTATTATTGATGTTATTAGTTATACTGTATATACTCTTTTAATAATATATTATTTTAACTTAATAAAATCAATATTAAAATTATTTTATTTTATTTGTTATATGAAAAATACTTATAATTAATTTTTTATCATATCATTAAAATTTTTTTAAAATTTTATATTAATAATTATATATAATTATAACACTTAATTATATCATATAAATAAATTATTTACATAAATATAAAAATAATTATATTAATTTTTTAATACAAGTTAAAATAAAAAATTATAAAATACAATTTCCTTTTCAAATATAATAAAAATTAATTATTTTTCTTAATACAAAATTAAGAAAAAAAACAAAAGAAAAAATTTGTGCGTATGCGGGTCACGTACTAGTTTCATCTAAAAATGACCAAATTTGATCAAAATTGGAAATAAGGGGACTAAATTGAAAACAAACATTGTCATGTGACAATCATGTGACAATAACATGACACGTCCCACGGTGTTAATGTCAGTCTAACGAAAAGACCAAATTGAATTTTTTTAAAAATTTGGAGGACTAAATTGAACAATTAAAAATTTTTAGAGGTCTTTTTGAAAATTCGAATAAAATTAGAGGACCAAATTTGGAATCAAGCCCAAATTTAAAAACATAATATGAGTTATTATTAAATACCACATGTAAATACAAAATAAATCTCTAAAATATATTTTAGATGAAACCTAAACTTATTTATTCTATGTTAGAAAAATGATTACTCAAATAATACTATTAATAATAAAAATATGAAATAATATGATAATAATTATTAGAGCAATAATAATACTAAGACATATATATAAATCAACGAATATTAATCAGAGACCTAATAATTCTTATAACAATAATACATAATAGATAAAAAAATAAATGAGGTAAGGAGTAGAAATATCCTAGGTTAAGGCACATATAACGCTATCCTTAAAGAGAAAATGCCCCCATTGCATAGGGCAATACAAATACACAATCATATGTGTTTGAAATCATATGCATTTCTCTCCGAAGATACAACAACCCATTAGATCGATCGAATGCAACAAAGGATCTTCGAACCTTATGAACACCACTGTTTTAAGAGATAGAGCAGAAAAGAAAAGAAGAACACTTTTGAGAAAACTCTAGTGTTTGTTGTATTTGTTGTTGTATTTTCTCCTATGCACTATGTGGTATTTATAGGTAAAAAAGGGAGTCACAAGAGTAAATAGTAATAAGAATATAGTCGTTAGCCATAAATAACTTTAACCCATAAAATTAAAAGTTCATGAAAACTTCAATAATAGTAGAATTTTTATTTTAATTATTTAATTTTTAAATTATATTAAAATATTTCCAACAATCCCCCACATAATTTAAAAAGAAATAAAACAAAATATATTATCTTTTAAAACAAAATATTATTGTTTGGTGTAAGGAACCTTCCGGGTTTGAGCCTTACACCTAGTGCTTATAAACTTCCACCCGAGAAAATGCAAAGACTTGATTGTCTTGAGCTACATCCCTTATAACCGGGTTTTAGTAAATAACACATACAATATCAGTGTTCATTATAGGTTCTAATAGTGGGTACACGTTATAGCCTTGTGCATGTATCTTGTTTCATGAGTGTCACTTACAGACTTGAAAAAGCTGTAGACAACAAATTACCCAAGGAGTGGATTAAACCCAGGGGATTATCAAAGGACAACATAATTGGTGACAAAGAACAAGAAGTATCCACTAGACGCAAGCTTGCATTCTTTCAACATGTTGAATTTGTTTCTGAAATTGAACCTAAAAACTTCAATGATGCATTATGTGATAGTAATTGGGTTGTTGCTATGTAAGATGAACTTAATCAATTCACTAGGAATGATGTGTGGTCTCTTATTCCTAAAACTGATGCAATGAATGTAATTGGTACAAAATGAGTGTTTAGGAATAAAATGGATGAAAATGGTAACATTGTTAGGAATAAGGCTAGGCTAGATGCTAAAGGTTATAATCAAGAGGAAAGTATTGATTTTGATGAAACATATGCACCTATAGCTAGGCTAGAAGCTGTGAGGTTATTGTTAGCATATGCTTGTATGTGTAATTTCAAACTTTCCCAAATGGATGTGAAAAGTGCATTCTTGAATGGTTTGTTAAATGAAGAAGTGTATGTATCACAACCCCCTGACTTTGAAGATCAACTCTATCCTAATCATGTTTTCAAATTAAAAAAGACTTTATTTGAATTGAAACAAGCACCACGATAGTGGTATGAGAGGTTAAGAAACTTTCTTTTATCTAAACAATATGCTAGAGGTGTTGTTGATAAAATATTTTTCATTAGAAAGCGTGGAAGTGATGTAATACTTGTTCAAGTATATGTAGATGATATAGTCTTTGGATCAAATAATAACTCCATGTGTGAAGAGTTAGTTGCAGTTATGCATGGAGAATTTGAGATGTTTATGATGGGTGAGCTAACCTACTTCTTAGGGTTGCAAGTGAAGCAACTCAAGCATGGAACATTTTTAAGCCAGTCAAAATACTATTTTGATCTACTGAAAAAGTTCAAAATGGAGGATTGCAAAGAGGCCGCCACTCCAATTGCCACAAATTGCCTTATGGATGCAGATGAAGTTGGACAACAAGTTGATTCAACCAAATATAGAGGGTTAATTGGTTCATTGTTATATCTAACTGCTAATAGGCCGGATATACAATTTGGTGTTTGCTTGTGTGCAAGGTTTCAATCTAATCCAAAGGAATCACACTTCAAAGCTACAAAAAGGATTCTCAAGTATCTAAAAGGGACAATTAATGTTGGATTATGGTATCCTAATGAATATAACATTGTTGTTAGTGGTTTTTCAGATTTTGACTATGCAGGGTGCAAATTGGATCTGAAAAGAACAAGTGGTACATGTAACACCCCAATTTTTGGGATGTCACGGAACATTAGAAAATTTTTGCGTTTAGCGGAAAAAGAATTAACATTGAAAATGTACTAATAAAAACTTTTAATTTAATTTAAATTACATAGTTCACACCGTCACTTTCTCAAAAACTTCCAATAATATTTGCGACCCAAAGAAAATTACATAATTTCTAGTATCTGATTTAAAACACATCTAAATATATTATAAAAACTCCCGAGTACCTTCACGCCCATATTCACTCTCCAACCAAGAAGCCAATTACCTTTTCATGTATTAATACGCACCACTTAATTATATACATATATTCTTAACATTACATATAATATCAAAATTTAAAATAAATAAAACAATAACTTACATCACTTAAATAATTATTATAAATACAACAATAACATAAATCACTCAAATAATAATTATTTTATAATTTAATAACCTAATTAAATTAATTAAATCAACAATATTAATCAAGCCATTAATTTTTTCTCATGTGTCCCCCTTTAATCTAATTTTTCCCAGGTCTTACATTCTTCCCAACTTTAAAAATTTTCGTCCTCGAAAATTGTCTATCCAAAAACAAAATACCTTGCATACTTAAAATTTTGCGCACTCACATGATAAAATAAAAGTCTCATGTCAAATAAATTTGTACATATAAAACATTCACCACAAATATAAAATAAAAACCTCATATTTCTTAAAAAATATATTCTTACCCAAGAAAAAAATAATCTAACATGCAACCTTTCTTTTCTTCCCACATATAGCTTTATTCCTTATGCATTTTCACAACATTTTTAAACAAAATTATAACGAGCAAATTAACAAAAAGATATATACAAAATCCGTATCATTATTTAACTTTATCGAAACAAAACAACCACCAAACAATTATGTAACGTCCCATTTAATTAATAAGCGTAATTAAAAGAACGTCACACACAAATAGTATAGTAGCGTAGTCCTAGGGTCTTAAACACCACCCCTACAGAACCTAGGCACACCATGATGCCAAAAGTATACCAGATACAACATTCAACAGCAAACCCCAAAGGAAATTAAAAGAAGTAATCTAATACATGGGTCATAGCCCAGAAATAAAGCCCACAAAGACCTAGATCCAGTCCAAGCGGACTATGCAGCGGAACCTCCTTCACCCTGATTATTTCGGGGAGTTCTCACCTCTGCTCACATCAACAAGTTCATGATCATTGCAAAAGAAAAGACCACACCACGGAACATACAACCACAAATAGTAGGGTAAGCTAGAGCACAAAAATAATTTCATTATGCAATCAGATACACTTTCATAGTCAACAATATTTATATCACTCAAGCATGTTATGACTTTTCACACCAATACACTAAGACTCGACTCAACTCATCCGGATACATATAACCTGGTCGGATTCAGCGGATGCTCGCACTTGTGGTAGATACCTCTTCTCACCCCCGAGCTGCTCACCCCCGAGCTATGTGTTACAAGTGTTACAATGAATCATTTCCCCCCCACACAAGGTTAACCGTTAATGAGTTTTAGGCCTCCTACTACTCTCACCATAGGAGCTAGTCCGCTCTAAGTGAGACTAACTGACTCCTTAGAGTGTCAAGATGCAGTCCTTACCTTGAATCCTTACCAAGTTATATAGATGGGGCACCACCATGGACACCCACTAACAGGGGACATGGAATTACGTCCCGACCACTGAAGCACGACCCTCTAGTCTCACCTAGAGACTCCAAGGGATTACGTACTGACCATTTACCAAACATATACAAACAACCAAGTAATAAATACATATATCATGCATAGAAACTTCATACCAACATCCATAACCAACCCTCATTTATCACATGCTGAATCAGTACCAACTCGTTATGACCAACCATGAGTAAAGTGCCTCTTCCCATACCAATACCATGCAACTGGATTACCAACCATCAATGTTCATCGTTGCTCATGCCAAATTTGTGACCACATATATATTCAACCTCTCATGTATAGTTCATATAAAGATCATGCCAAACTCACAATTCATCACATGTAAACCTCCCCTAAACAATGTATACTCATCCCCATCATGCCATCATACAGTGATCCAATTAATTACATGCCAAACATCAAAGAACAGGAAAGGAATGCCAAACTAGAACGCACTCTCGCCCAACCTCTCGCTTAGGCAGAGGAGTCTCGCTCAAGCGAGAGAGTCTCTCGCTTAAGCGAGCTCTCTTCGCCTAGGCGAGGGTTCAAAATCCTGGAATAGTGGCCTTTGTGCTGTCTCGCTTAGGTGAGACCCTCCTCGCCTGGGCGAGACGCTTGCCCGCTCAAACTGAGCTGGTTGCCAGAGCGACCCCTCGCGCGAAAAGACTTGGGCGAGCCTCTATTCATCTCGCTTAGGCGAGACAAACTCGCTTGGGCGAGATTATCAGTCCTCCCCCATTGTTCACTCGCATAACAGACCAAAAACCAAGCCAAACAACGCAATAATACATTTCACAAACTCAGAGCAGTATACAGACCATCAAATCACACGAATATTAGATAAGCAATCATGGACACCAACGATTTCGCAAAACCCTAACTTCCCGTACCTGGTGTTGACATGTGAAGCCAAGGTCGTTTGCTTCTTGAAGATTTTATAAAGACTTAATGAAGCTCTTTTGAACTATCTTGAAGTCATTACCATTGATATGAAGTCTACATTGATGAAGGAAAAGAGATTTGATGATATCCATGGTGATCAAAGCTGGAATGTGTGCTCTCCATGTAGTTACATTATTATGAAAGTGTATTTGTAGTTTGTAATTCATGTTGTAGACCTTATAGAATTAATTAGATGTAGTTTGGTCTTTATTGTGTTTTTAATCTATTGAATGGTTTTTCAACAGGTTAAAATGTCTCTTTTAGTCTATTGAATGGTTTTTCAACAGGTTAAAAGGTTGGCTGCAGTAGTCTTAAACCAACAAATTCAATCAGTTGATTTAGTTTTTAATCGACTAATTTCACTTAAGTCAAGTGAAATCAACCGATTGATTTGAAAATCAACCTGTTGAATTTCATAACAGTTTGGCTATAAAAGCTGTGATTTTCGAAAGAGAGGTTTGTTGATCATTTTAGAGCACGATTTTATTCTGAAAACTTGTGGAAACTCTCTCCTTTGTGATCATACGTGTTGCAACGGTTGAAGATTGATCTTGGATCAATTCTTGGAGCTTTTGGCTTGGTTTTAAGCTTGGAGAAAGTGGTTTGTGGTAGGCTAGGCTGTGCTACCACTAAGGTTTGATCTTTCTCAAACTTTGTGTGTGTGGCTGGTGGTTTTCCAGGTCTGCAAGAGGGTTCTTGTTGTTTTGGTGTGATTCGTGTGTGATTCAAGAGTATTTTGTGGTGTTTTTGCATATTTTGGAAGTGTAAGGGTGGATACTTTGTAAAACTTTTGAAATAGTGCAAAGTCAAGCTAAGGTTGCCTTGACAAACTGGATGTAGCTCAGGTTTGAGTGAACCAGTATAAAAATCTCGTGGTGTCCTCTCTTCTCTAACCTTTCTCTCTTGCACTTTCATTTTAAAGTTTCAAGAACTTGTGCTTTATTAATCTTTTTCATGTTCTTGCATGTTTTCATGGCATCAGTAGCATTGAGCATGTTTGTATGATCATTTGGAACTGGTCTTGATCATTCTTGAGCATTATTTCTGGTTTAAACTTTAAATTCGCATTTCTGCATTTTTTCCAGTATTTCAGTCGACTGTTTTTCGGTTTCAATCAATTGATTATACCAGAACAAAATCTATTTAGTAAAATCAATTTGTTAACTCTATTTTTGATCGATTGAAAGTGTATAGTTCAGTACTGTTTGCATCCTAACTTGGTGATCTATTTGATTCAATTAAAGGTAGTTTTTAGCTTGCAAAGATAGCCTAAATTTTTAACTAGCCAATTCAACCCCCCTTCTTGGCTTTTCAACCATTTCAAAACTAACACCTGGAAAAGGGTTAGCAAGGACCTTGACGTCACGACCACGAGCACATCAGCTCTAGGGAGGAACTACAAGGCTGAAATAAAAATGGAACAGGAACAGTAGATGGGATTAACAGGGAAATCCTAACTGGGAAAACAAAAGATGATTAAAGGGAGACCGAAATGAATTAGGAAGGAATATTTACGTTGAGCAAGACGGTGGTGGGGATCAAACCCTAGCAGAGATGTTGACGGCTGCAACTTAAGATTCTCTGAAAGTGATGGGGAAAGTGGGAGTTAGGGCAGACTTAGGGTGGGTTTTATCCGTTGGGTCAGTCCTTAAACCACTCACAAGGGGCAGCCCTTTAATTTAGGACATAAAGAAATAAAACAAATTTAATGGGCCTTACAAATTATATAACAACATCAATGGAATGAGGAAGAAAGGAGGAGAGCCCAATATGATTGCAATGCAAAGAATATCCTGACTTCATCTCTCAACATGGATGAGTTTTTTCGTGTTTCACAATGCAAGAGTGCCAAGGAAATGTGGGAGGTTCTTGAAGTGACTAATGAAGGAACAAGTGATGTTAAGAGAGCAAGAAAGCATGCCTTGATTCAAGAATATGAGCTATTCAAGATGAAACAAGGAGAATCCATAACGGATGTGCAAAAGAGATTCACTCACATAGTCAACCATCTCATAGGCTTGGGTAAGGAATTTGACAAGGAAGAGTTAAACATCAAGGTGCTAAAGTGTCTTGATAGATCTTGGCA
>Ga0209589_1005521_pt1 | contig 21435 bp, 15 predicted proteins | sample CowpeawhiteBW_FD_187525 | JGI IMG/M metagenome (GOLD analysis project Ga0209589, IMG submission 187525) | Root nodule microbial communities of legume samples collected from California USA - Cow pea white BW (SPAdes) (version 2) | ecosystem: Host-associated > Plants > Roots > Nodule | place: USA... | reverse complement strand
AAAAATATTTATTATAAATATATATATATATATATATATATATATATATATATATATATATATATATATTATCATGTATGTTAGATTCATTTAATTACATGTTAAGAATAATTTTTTTTTCTATAGTTTAAGATGGTCAATTTGCACGAGGTGATCATGGTAAATTCACGATTAATCTTAAGATAATTATTATTATTTTTTTTTAAATTGACATGCATGACATTGCAAATATAAATAATGACCTTAACTTTTTAAACCGATATACATTGTTTAATGATATTTTGAAGGAGAAACTCCACTCATTTTATCAATATACGCATCATATTACATATACATCATATTACATATATAGGAAGAATAACACATATTTGAAATACATTTACAAGAAATAACATACATTAATGAATGATAAATTGATCGAGAACATCAAACTATAACTTGATTTAAATTTAGCACATTTTGAGACATTATGATTATATATATAAATTGAAATTAATTTGAACTATTTCATGCTACTTATTTTTCAAAATATTTATGAATTTAAAATAATAAAATAAGGCGTTGTATGAATAATTTACCAATAAAAATTTAGTATAATTGCGTACATGAATATAACAAAGTGGGACCTAAAAAATTGAGTAAAAAAAAAGTCCAGCAGTGTAATACTTAATATAGTACACTGTTTTTATTCTATTATTTTATTTTGATCGGTTTTCATCGTTGCGGTTAGATTGCGGCAGTGAGTCACTGGTAACAAGAGTTCACAACTTTTTCCTCATTTTTTCAATCATTTTTGTGAATAAGAAAAGAGTTTAATAAAGACTGTTCCTCTTATCCTTTTTTGACCGATTACTGGTTTGAACTTGTCAAAGTCTTCCTTTCGTTGAAAATGATGCTTCAACACGCTCTTTCAGCTTGCATGCTTCTATATGTATATATATAACCGCTATAGTACAAGCAATTCCCAACCCTATCATCGGTCTCCAAAAAAATTGGTTTTGAACCACACACACTCTTCTCTTCAAACAAAACAAAACAAAACAAAACTTGGTCTGAGTCTTGCAGAGACCAAAACATGGGCGATGGCGAAGAAGTTCTACAGAGGAAGTTGGAGACAACTCCTACATGGGTTATTGCAATTGTGTGCTTTGTCATGCTCGCTATTTCAATCCTCATTGAACATAGTATTGAAGAACTCGGAAAGGTATATAGCTTCACAAAAACCACCTTCTGCATCTTATATATACTGTTATCCCTGATCTCTTGCGGTTTTGTAATTGCAACAGTGGTTGAAAAAGAAACACAAAAAGCCTCTTCATGAAGCGCTGGAAAAGGTTAAAGGAGGTACTAATTAATTAATTAATTAATTAATTAATGATTAATTCAGTGTCTAGAAGATCCTGTTGCTTAATCTAATTGAAAAGCTATATAAATTGTGTGTTTAGAGCTTATGCTGCTGGGATTCATATCCTTTCTCCTAGTGGTGTTTGAAGATCGAATTACTTCTATCTGCATCTCAGAAACTGTTGCTTCCACTTGGAATCCTTGTGATTCTGATTATAAGAGTAAAGGTCCAGAAGATTATGTTGACAAATGCGCAAAAAAAGTAAGCACAATTAATACACTCTCATATATTTTTTGTTTGTTTGTTTAACTTTAATGGTAATTAATTGACTTTCATTTCATGAAAAGAGGAGGGACCAGACACTGTAAATTTCCAACAGAGGTTGTTTTGTTTCTACAAAGTTTGATTTTGTTTTGGTGTTTTGCAGTATAAAGGCAAAGTTGCTTTTATGTCTAAATATGGGATTCACCAGCTCCATATATTCGTCTTTGTGCTTGCTATTTTTCACATCCTACAGTGCATCATCACACTCACTTTGGGTAGAACTAAGGTACTCTCATCTTATTTCCTACCATCTAAAATTGGGTAGTCATCTGGTATCTATTTTCATTTGTTAGTTTAATATCAATTTTTAAAAATATATCAATTGAATCTTAATTTTTAAAAATGTCTTAGATTTTTTTTAGCAAAAAATTATTAACACCGTCAACGATATTAATATTTAAAATGATATACAAAATTAAGTATTGATATTTATATTAAAAATTATGAATTAAGTTAACGGATCTAGCAAGAAATCTGATTAAGACATTTGTTTTAAAAATTGAAATTAGATTAACACATTTTTAAAGACAAGTATCAAACTGACACGTATGAACAAAAGTGAGTATCATTGTTATCATTCGACTGATTAAATTTTTTCTTTTAATCTTTGTATTGTTATTTTTCTTTTAAAAATAACATTTTTTAGAAAAAAAATAAATTGTTTTGCGTGTCTGAATGATTTTGGTTTTTGTGGTATGCAGATGTCAGTATGGAGGAAGTGGGAAGACGAAACGAAGAGTCTTGAACATCAGTTCTACCATGGTAACACGACACTCCACAGAGAGTTAAAATCTGAAACAAAATATCTTAATGAATTAAAAACATTATAGTTTGTATCTATGGCTTTAAGTGTGAAATGTACTAGGCAACACACGTCACATCATAAATAAATGTCTTCAAAATCTTAATTGCATGGAGGTTGTTGACTTATCTACCTATGGATATTACCGACAAAAAAATAATAATTAAGGCCTGTCAGTGTTAAAACCTTTTTTTTTTCCCAGTAACAGTATTTGTTTTTTGAGTTCTGGTGGATTTCATTTTAACTAGTAATTTTTTTTTCAACTGTTAAACGTGATTGAAATTAATTTTAAATGAAAAAGTATGTCCCAGTATAAAATTGATTGCTTTTGTTAACTGAAAAACCTTTTAAAAGATGTGTTAATTAGTTTATCTTTTTTTGACAATAACTTCTCTTGTCTGAATCACATGTCAAGCTCAAACGTTGTTCTTATTATTACTCTACCCATTTACGATAATTAGGTCATGTTGATTTAATTTCTGAAGGGATTATGTATAGATTTTTCTCACTAAAATATTCTTAATAATTTATACAAAATATTGAATAATTAAAATAAATATATTTAATATCTTTACGGAATTATTAATACTTTTTTTTTGGTTACGGAATTGATAAAAAATATCTTTAGAAGGTTAAAAAAAGATTCAAATGTAAAAGTACTCCTAAAATGAATATTTTTTTTAATATAATAAATGTTCTTTATCTTTGTTTCCTTAACTCATTTTCTAAAGTGTGTCTACGTTGTGGCAGAAAAGGATTTATTACTAACTTTCATGAGTATATTTAAGAAATATTAGCCATGTTTTTGAAACTCTTTTTCATTTGTGCATTGCAGATCCTGAGAGGTTCAGGTTTGCCAGGGATACAACGTTTGGACGAAGGCACTTGAACTCATGGAGCAAATCACCAATTTTATTATGGATAGTGAGTACACAAATATGATACATACATTCATGAATAGACTCATAAATTTCTTACATTGTTGTTCCAAGATACATTCTGAATTTCAAGAACATGGTTTGTTATTTGTGACACAAATTTCACGAGACCTTTGTATTTTTCTCCAATCAGGTTAGCTTCTGCAGACAGTTCTATGGATCAGTTAATAAAGTTGATTATATGGCATTACGGCATGGATTCATAGTGGTGAGTTTGTTTTCACAAAAATATGTTCTATAGTTCGATATTTTTGCTGAAAAGGATATCATAATTGAACTAAGCTACGTAATTTTAGGCACATTTGACTCCAGCAAGTGAGACAAAATTTGACTTCCAGAACTATATCAAGAGAACACTTGATGAGGATTTTGCAGTAGTTGTGGGAATAAGGTAAGAATATCATCCAATGTTTTGCTCTCCTTTCTGCCTCTAGCCTCTTACCTTACCAATTTAAGCTGAACCATGTTTTTTTGTTCTTGCAGTCCAACTATTTGGTTATTTGCTGTGCTGACTCTGCTCACATATACTAATGGTAAGCCCTGTTCAAACATCGAAACCAGTTTTAATATAACACATGAAGTCATGCGTAATTGATGTTGCTAAAAGTTGAATCAATATGGGTCTGATCGTGAATTATTTGCACCATTTTCATGCACAATGTTTGTAGAATTCAATAGATACAAGATTATACAGCTACATATTTTCTTACAGTTTTCAAATTGGAATGCTCTGGTGCACCTAAAACTTGATTATTACTAGACTAGAAACAGTATTAGGTGCTCTTTATATTGTAGTTTGTTTTATTAATGATAATTTTTGTTGTATATGGACAGGGTGGTATTCTTATTTGTGGCTACCATTTATCCCACTAATTGTAAGCAAAAAAACCACTCATTCTGCTTATGTTGTCAATCTACATTTTATTCAATTGAACTTGTCATAATAACGTTTAATGTGAATCATGTAGACAATCTTGTTGGTGGGAACAAAGCTACAAATGATCATAACAGATATGGCACTAAGGATTCAAGATAGGGGGGAAGTGGTCAAGGGTGCACCAGTGGTTGAGCCAGGAGATGAATTGTTCTGGTTCAATCGCCCTCGCCTCGTTCTTTTTCTGATTCATCTTGTTCTGTTTCAGGTAAATCTAGTGATTTATTTTCTTATGATTAAACAAACTGTCAAAATGAAGTATTCCAATTCTTGTGTACTGAAATAGTTGTGCTTGGTTCTGTGCTGCAGAATGCATTTCAGTTGGCGTTTTTTGCTTGGAGCACAGTAAGTATTTCATCTTGATCAACTTTCCTAAAGTTTTTGCTTCATTGGACCATTATATTTTGCTATACAACATTGAAGAGAGAAAAGTTGCAGGATTGCATAGACCATGCTTTGTTCTTGAATCTGTACCGTAAAAGAATTTGCTTACAATAAATAGAAAGGAAAATCTATCAGTACTAGAAATCAGGAACAACCTTTCGGAACCTCAAATTGTTAGGGAAAAAAACCAAAGAATAGTTCTAACTAATGAATAAAGCAAACCCAATAGCCTAAAAGAGCTAATACCTTCAAGTCAAGAGAATTGAGACTATTATGCAGCATTTAGCCTAAAAGAAGTAAATTTTTTCTAACTTTGCATCTTTTTTTTGTTACAGTACGACAATGGGTTCAAAATAAACTCTTGCTTTCACCGAACTGCCGCAGATATCGTCATTAGACTTACAATGGGGTAAGTTCACTTCATTTTCCAAAGCTGCATTGAAAAATCACTGGTACATTTGACTTGTATTGAAGATAATTCAACACACTTTTGCTGTGTTATATACTCGAGTGTGTGTAACCTAATAAGAAAATGAAACTTTGCAGGGTTCTCACCCAAGTTCTATGCAGCTACGTGACTTTGCCTCTTTATGCTCTAGTCACACAAGTAAGATACAGGAACATTATATTAAATTCAGTCTTTGTTTATCAATATAATAAACCAACACCATAATAATGGTGGCACTTATTTTCTTTTGTTTTTTGGTGGCATTATATAGATGGGTTCTACCATGAAACCCACCATCTTCAAAGATAACGTGGCATCAGCACTAAAGAACTGGCATCACACTGCTAAGAAGCATCTCAAACACAACAAGGATTCAACTTCTAACACACCATTCTCAAGCAGACCAGGAACTCCAACTCATGGCATGTCTCCAGTGCACCTGCTTCACAAGCACCCTAGACACAGTGATAGTCCATTAGTTTCTCCAAGAACATCCAACTATGAAAATAATCAATGGGATGTTGAAGGGTCACATTCCCCAAGCCACCATGCAAGAGATGTTGATCATGAAGAGACCATGCAGATGCAGCCTCCAGCAGCAGAATTGCCTCCTATTCGAACTCAACATGAAATCAACATTGCTTTATCTGAATTTTCATTTGGGAGGGGACGCAACCCTGGTAGAACAGATGAGTATTAGGAACATTTCCTTGTATTATAGCTTCAACACATATCCAACACGTCTTTGTTGTAAGTAAAAGGAAGCATTGCTTTTGAGGATTGAAATGAAAGTGATGAAGTAAATTTTCTTCGCACAACATGATTTGTTACTTGATTACATTTCTTGTATAAGATGGAGTTTCACTTTCACTGTGTAACATACTTTTTCTCTGTCTCTAACTAAGATGATTAATATTGTTGATCAAATTCGAAGAAATGTGTGAGGTGATCAGTTTGAAAAACTGGCCAAAGCTCAATATTACATATATTCGATACCTTCAATCACTTTTTTGTTCATGATGTAAATTTAATCGATTAACAATTGAATTTCATTACTTTATTTTAATGATAATATATAAATCAGATTTAGTATGATTTAACTTTTTTTTATCTATAATAAATGTTTATATACTTTAAAATAAAATATTATATGTTAAACTTGACTCATATAATCATTTTTTATATAATAAAAAATTGGAATATTACTTTAGTTTAAAATTTAAAAAAGGTATTAAAAATGTAATTTGAATAATAAATCCAATGTATATATTAAAAAAAAAATTAACAAGCTAATTGACCAAATTATTAGTCGAGGGATTTTAATTAGTCCCATGTAATCCAAAAAGGGAAAAACATACAGAAAAAAAAACTTGAAAGAGCATTTTTCAATTAAGTACTCAATTCATAATATTTTACCATCCTCAGGTATCAATAATTTCAAATTTCTTTTAGAATACTAATTTTTATGTTTTTTCTCCATTATAACGATAATCTCACACTTTTTTTTCCCTCCTTTCCTCTCTCTATGATGTATAAGTAACATTTTTCTTTCAAGTAATTTTGTTTATTTAATCATAAGTAGGCGTTACCCAAATGAGGAATAACCAAACTATTTCCTCCTAAATGAGAATGAAAAGTTTTAGTAAGAATATGTTTTATTTTAGTTGTCATTTTACAATATCAATGAAACATGAAATATTCTTTTAAACTATACTTAAAAATTTATTTATTATGAAATAATAATTGTTTGAGGTAATATGTATAAGTATGCAAAATTATTTGGTTGAAAATATGAGCAAGTCTCTAAATACTTATAAAATGTTGTATTGAGTTTGTGGTAGGTTTTGTATAGCAAGACTTGGATTTTTTTTTTTTATGAAAAAATAATTTTCGTTTTAACTATTATTATAGTATCTAATTTTTTAAGAATGGCATTTAAGATGTTGATTGGTGGAAAGCATGAGCACATAAAAAGTAGAGTGATAAATAAATAATTGTGAAAATGGGAAAGATAATGAAACAGTAGTTAGAAGCAAATACCACAGCATTAAGCAGTTCCATCCATTTTTGTTCCTTACACACTTCGTTTTCCCGCAAAATTGTTTTTCTTTCTCTGTGCTTTTCTTTTCTTTCTCTTCCGTTCATTCATAAATCTCAGCCGTTCATCAGATTGGGCCTCCGTGTTCATCTTGATCGCCACTAATGGAGGTTCGTTCCAACCCTGCCGCCGGCAACTCCTTCGACCACCGGCGACCGCCCGCAGTTCCGTCGAAGCAGCAGCTGCCGGCTCCTCACTCCGTCGATACCTCCGCCGTTTCTCAGAGGTGAGTAAATTTTGAAATCTTTCTTCTTTTCTGTTTGGTTTAAATGGAATCTTTCGAAAATATGACCCTTTTTCCTACTCCCACGTAGGAATAAAAGTGAAAAATGAAATTTTGTTTTCGAATTTCGGTTCTTTTTTGCGTTATCAGAATTTGGTTTCTTCATGGCAAGCGAATTTGAGTTAGGAAAATTTGATCCTAAATACGATGCCCGGTTAATTATTCAGTTTTCAGATATTTCTTTTTAAATTTTGGATACTGGGTTTTGGAATTGTATTTGATGGTTGTGTTTTCATGTAATTGCAGACTCCAGAAGGAATTAATGGCTCTCATGGTATATCTCTTTTTACTCTAATTATGATTATTGTTAGTATTGTTATGAACCTTTCCATGATTGTAGAATAAATTCTGATATAGGAAGTTGAATTCCCAAGGAGCATCTAGAAAATCATGATCGTTTTCATTCTATTTTCGGTCCAGGTGACTGTTTAATGGAACAGTTTTATTTTATGAATCAAAGAAAGCATGATGGTTTATTTTCAAGAATTGAAAAGTTTTACTTTGCGAAGCATGTGTTTATTTATTCATGTACTCTTTTAAATCAGCATCTATATTAGGGTGGTAAATTGTGTAAATTAATCTGTTGGGATATCAGCTGATTTTTAAGAAACAAATATGCTTTCCTTTTCCAGATACTAGATTTTGTTATTTTGCTGTCACAGCCACTAACACTATGAAATGGTGAAAATGACTTTTCCTGCAGATGAGTGGAGGAGATCTTGGAGTATCAGCGTTCCCTGATGGTGAGAGTATTTTTACATGGATTGGTACAGTTGAAGGTGGAAAAGGAACTCTGTATGAGGGTCTATCTTATAAACTCTCTTTACATTTTCCCCTGGACTACCCTTTTAAGCCCCCACAAGTGAAGTTTGAGACAATGTGTTTTCATCCAAACGTTGACCAGTTTGGCAACATTTGTTTGGACATCCTTCAGGTATTCATTATTTGTGTTTAATTGGGTTTGACTCTACCATTAATGTCAATGCCAAGTATATCTATCTATAGAGGAAATTTGGATTTTCATTGCATCAATCTGCACCAAGTGTTTTCCATCCATCACACATTATCTTGGAGCTAATAACTGTCCTACTTCTGTGTTTCTACAGGACAAGTGGTCTTCAGCTTATGATTGCAGAACTATTCTTCTGTCTATTCAAAGTTTATTGGAAGGTCTGATCTTGATATCTTTTTGAGCTTTGCATTCAACTTTTCATGCTTGTCTAAGCAATTTACTTTCTAATGACAGAACCTAACTTGGAGAGTCCTCTGAACAGCTATGCTGCAGCACTATGGAATGATAAGGAAGGTTTGGAAAACTATTTTTTAAGCTACCAACGTTGTTTCTGTTATAAACTTGTAATGATTTACATTGCCTATGTTTATTTGTCTCGCTCCCCAGTTTTTTTCATTTGATTTGCACTTCAATTGCTGTATTCTTAGACAAGGTTGTTGGATTTTTCTTAACTTAAGTTCTGGAGATTTTTGTATATTTTAATTGGGACTGTGCATGGAAAATACCTTGCAGATTACCGGAGAATGGTTCACAAACAATATTTTTCCGGAGAAGCTCATGAAAGCTGATTGATACAATTCCAAAGCAAGATCAGTTAGTTTCTACATCATTGTTGCAAATGTTTGCCTCAAGAAAGAGTTTGCTCTTTATGAATGTCATTTTTTTTTTTAATTTGCTTTGATATTGTAATATAAAACTACGAGAGTTCTAAGTGATTTGAAAGTCTTTTAATAACATTCTGTATAAAATTAGTGAAAGTTGCCATTGCAAAAAAGTCACATGATCCAATTGACTTCTTTGTAATATTTTTTTCCCTTGGATGCACAATTCTTCCAACTGTATATTGATGTTACATAATATCTACTTGAAGTTGATGCTAGGGCTCATCTATTTGGATTCTTTACTATCTGGAAATAGTGTTCTAAGTGCTTCAATATTTATTCGTAAATTATTTGATTGAAATAAATGTAAAGTTTATAACTATCATTTGATTGAGTAAAAAGCTGACATCCTATGATATTTGGAACAATCCCTTACAAGTACTTCTTCGAGAGCAGTGCATAAACTTTCAATCTTCTATAAGCAGTTTTTCCTTTTAGATCCACTAGTGCAATATTAATATTCCATCTAATAATTAAGAAGTAATTCGTCATAATAATCAATGCAATAATTTCCCTTTTTTGTGTATGATCATTGTACTAATAATGCTATTTTGATCAGAGCATATTCATAAACCGCATATCATTTAAAACTGAGAAGTTGCTTCTTACATATCAATGGTTTTTATACTTTTAGCATAATAAATATTTTATTTTCTAATGTCTTTTTGCTTTTATTAACTATAATTATCATAAATTTTTCCAAGAAAAAACCATTGAATTCGTCGAGCCAATTCATAACATTTGACTAGGCTATTATAGCCTGCAACCTACAAATTCTAAATTTTTTATGTTAATGTCGGTGAATTTCCCAAAGTAAACAATGTTTATAAATCCGTTGGATTAACAAAATGATTAAAAATTTTCTGTACAAGTGAAAAATGCTTATTTAGTACAAAATTTCATGTTCGAGTTCTACGGACAAGTAATTAGACACTATGTATTCACTGTTATGGAAAAGATCTATTCAATAGAAAACTCTGATGTGTGAAAAATACGTTGGATCAGTGACAGATATTACTTTTGAAATTAGTCTTTGAACGAATATACTAGAAAATACTCATAACAAAAAAATATTTGCAGTGCACCTAAATTAAGAAATTTATGAAGGACTAAGAAGAACGATATTTAGTTCCTTTATTGAGTTTTAAAGTGTTTCTGGAAACAGCTAAGCTGGCTAAATGGTAAATACGTCCCATTTTGGGTCATGTACCTTGGTCGAGAAAGTGACAGTTAATTAGGTACATGTCATGTCCAAAACGACAGTTAATTAAGTTTTATGTTATTGAAATTACTCTTTGAATAATGATTCTTCATGCAATTGCATAACCAAGTTTAGATTCAATTCACGGTTAGGTACATAGTACAGTTCAATGATGTTTCATAAGGATCATGGTCTAAAGACAAAATGCACATTAAATTCTTCCTCGAAGACAGATAAAAACTTTCTCATTACTGTACCACACCTGTCTGAAAGACAGCAAAAATAAAAAATAAAATGTTGTTTGAAAAGATTTGAAGAGGTTGTAATTCGTCTTAAAATATTGCAGGCAAACTAAAACCATAAAATATTTCATGCCCCACTCACTCCTCTATGCATTGCATGCGTTAGGACAGCTCATGAATTTGTCTCGTCTACCTAAATTTCAAACTTGGTTTCTATTCATGATTTTATAACGTGAGTTTGAGATTGCATGTGCAATATTATGTAAAAGTAATTGTTTAATCATTTTAGGTAGAATTTGTTTTACTCTTGACGCATTTGAGAAGAAGAAATTTAGCTTTCATGAACAAAAATCGTGGTTAACAAATACAGTTGTCCATTCCGCCATAGAAAAAAAAAAAGAAATTTTCCCAGTAGTAAGAGGCAAAGTAGAATTATTTATTAACAGATACGTGGATGCACACAAGGTATGCTATATGCATTAATTTTTCCAGTAGCTTCTAAATTAACATCTAACAGCACTTTAAATGGTTCGATGCCTCTCCCTTCTCACACTATCATCATTAATCCGATAACTTTTCACTCGTGATATAACTAAAATAAGTACTGAGGACTGACAGAAAATTAGTAGCTGAAATGCTTTTTCATTTTCTGAAAAATTGTAACACTTTACATGAAAAACTTTACATACATGTAGGGTATCTAGATATTGATAACAGCATCAGTACAGAGTACAGAGTTTCCCGTGTATAAACTGTAACTAAAAGACATTGCAATCCTATGCCTATATTTGGCCTGCCTGACACCAAATTTGCTCCAAATCTAAAATACCCAACTAATGCTACAAAGACAATTGCTTTTGCTGTCATCCGTAGAAATAAACCTGTTTTTTTTTTCTTGGAAAATTGTTGGATACGTAGAATGATCTCTATCTGCTGAGAAAACTAAACAATTTAAGAATATTTCATGCACTGACTGCGTATCTCTTAGGAGCATCAAATATTTTGGCCAAGTAAGCTTCAGAAAGAGACACCACAAGCCGGTGGCAGGCCAAAGTTGAAGCTGTCACCATTGTTAGAAGGGAAGCCCAGAAGAACCGCAACATCAATATTTTATCCCTACTTGCAGATTTTAGAATATTATAGAATATCACCCGGAGTCGTCGGTCTCTAAAGATGAAACTGTAATCATCTGTAGGCAAAGATCTAGGGGATAGACCTGATTCTTTGTTGCTAGGTCCATTAGCCAATTTCACCTTGGAATACTGAGTAACTATAATTCCTTGTCCAAATAATTTAATCATCCATTGGTAAACTACGTCAACCATGATCTTGCAGAGTTGTTGGCGAAAATACTTTCCCTCCTTCGAGACCACTGCTTTGACTAGTGATGCTCCATCCTGTCCATTCCATAGAAAGTAGGTTTCATACATTAAAAAACTATTTCAGCCAACCAAAGAAAATCTTCCAGACAAGCATATTCAGTTTTCCTGCTCACCAACAATATACTGCAGTAATCAAACGCTCAAACTAATAACGGAAGACTCGGTATAATAAATATAGTCATAGTAAAATGTTTCCTTTGGCACAACAAAATGTTTTTGACAATGAATTCACCAGAAGCTTGGGCAACCTGGTGAGCTGTGTACAATGACAATAAACTGGAATTACTTTAAGATAGAAAGCTTATAAGAACTCACAGCAGTCATGAGAAGTCTTCTGATAGCAACACCATCTTTGGATGGTAAAAGCCTCAAAACCAAATACGCAACATCAACTGTATCAATGGCCTTATTTGATAAGTGATCAAGGGGCTTCTCACTATTTGACGCTATTAGTCGCAAGGCTCTCCTGACAAAATAACAGGTATGAGACGCTATATCCACAGCAGAGAAAAAATTAACAATTATTGAGTAATAGATTAACTAAAACAGGACAGTCTAATATCTCTTTGTGAAGATCAGCTTGAGTGCATGACAAAAGTTAATGGAGAGTTATCAGCCATTATGCACATATAGGATACATGTGTCAGATACGACAATACATTTAATTTGAAAATAATAAGATACGATACGTTATAAGCATATTGAAAAATATACAAATTTTCTTAAAAACATGATAAATATGTGATTTGTGTGAATGTAAATTAAAATAACATCTATTTTCAAAACAAACAAAAAATATTATCATTATAAAAGTATTAGTACTTCATCAATTAGATACTTCATTGATAAATATTGATTAAAGTATCGGATAATGATATGTGTTGGATGATACAAATAGAAATATCGGTGCATCATAGGTTATCTGGCACCAAGTTTAAAGATCCGACCTGTAGAGGGTCGGTATTTGTTGAAGGTGTCATCCACCGGAGCTCTCACGATAAAATAAGTAAAATAAGTATACCAAAATGGTAGTGTAGATCTTTTAGTGTAATATGGGATAATAGAAATTTGATTCTTAGCATATGTTTGTAAGTGAAGTTCAACATTATTGCAAATTAGAGAAGATCACTTTGAGATGAGTAGAAATATCAAAACAAGTATCGAATTGAGGCCTTTCCTTGTTCAGTGATCACCAACCAAACCGATATCCCTAACTACTACACTCTAGAAGTTTACCTATTTCTAGAAAATTACAATGAACCAATGAGCTCCAAAATAAAAAATAAAACCAAATACTGAGGCAACTATGTCAAAAGGCTTATGCTTATGTTACTTACTCCTAGTCCTACAACTAAATTGGCTTAAAGAAAATGTTTCCTTGACAAATATGCTTTACCCAAATGGCATTCACACGGTGTACAGTGTTAAAAATAAAACCCAGCACAGAAACTAGAGGGCAAAGAAGAACTTTGTAATCTGAGGGTGTTGGACTGCCAAACAAATATGAAACTCATTAAAATTATTTACCATCACAGAAAAGTAATCAATGGAGTGGATATTTGCATAATACATAATGGCATAAAGGAATAGAAAGAAGAACATTAGAGCAAAATCTAACAGCATCAAGCAGCTAAATTTCAAAGAAGGATCAGAAAAGAGCGGCACATGCATACCATCGACTGTTTAATTTGAATTAGACAACTAGATGCATTTTTAGTTTTAATCTTTTCAATCAAAGAGGGCCTTGCTGTTTACTACGTAGTTTGTAGATGAAACTGAAAATACAAAGTCAATAAATCCTAGAAATAAGATATATATTAGGTTGGAAACTAAGCTAAAAAAGTATGTATAAAATATAAAACTTCCCAGAGAGCATACACTAGCATGAATTTTGACATACCTAGTTGCCCCAACCCTCAAAAACAGGGAAAGCCTTTTCCACTGGAACTCTTTCCTTCGGTTTAGAAGCACCTTAACAGGAGAAAAATGAGTTTAGGAAAAGAAATGAATAAGGTCTAGGATATATTACGAAGAAACTTCATTTAGTACACAATTGTAATGGCCTTTAGAATGACAGAGATGCTGCCTAGTAGTTTACATAATTGCATATGCAAAACTATGATGATTGGTTTGACGAAACATAAAAAGACATCATGTGCGGCTAACGTTTGAACAGGATTCATATATAAAAAGATCTAAAATTTCTTTTTCCAAGATAAGTGCTTAGAATATATTCTCTATGCTATAATGTCAGTAAATAAAAACAAACATGCGATGACTTGTTTTACAATTCACTTCTTTGGATTATTGACACAACTAATTGTTCAAGGTTTTATATTACCGAATGCAGTATTTTCCTTGTGGCAGCAGAGTTTTCTGTGAGCAGTTTTCGAACAACATAAGGATATGCAGCTTCAAAAGTCTTGAAATTTTTATCTGCGGCTATAGCCAAACCTGATATTGGTTCAAAGAAAATTATGAGTTAAAAGATATTGTAAGAGAATAATAGAAATTTAACATGATCAGAATTATAATGGGGAACCATTCATGTGTCTTTACATAATTAATATTTTGGTCATATTGGTTCATAACACAGTGTCAAAGCCTCTGATCAATTGGTTTAGAGTTTATTCTTCGTTGCTCTCATCCTTTAAAGTTGAATTTTAGCACAAGGTAGGTGAACTTGCTCATTATCCACACTTGGGACCAAAAGGCTCTTGCGGGAGAGGGTATTAGAAATAAAGTATAAATATATTCATGCACCTTGTTAGATATTGTTTGATATTATTAAGATATTGTTAGATATTGTTAATCACAATATCAAACAATATCTTCTATTTATTCTATTTATTTTTAGTTACTCTTTTTAATTGTACCTCTCTCTATTATAAATAGATTACCCTATGTGTGGTTTATACACAAGGGAGATTAATCTCAAACCCTATTTTCTCTATATTCAACACACCTTAACCTAATAACTTGAGCTTTTGAGATTGTTCGTTCAAGACAACAAATATTTTGAATTACTAGTTATTGATGATACATAAGGAATAGAAGCAGAACTATTAGCAAGACTCTAATAAGAAAGACAAGAAGTAATTTGTTGTCGTATTGATAGTGTACCTTCCAAGGAAGCTAGTGATCGCAAGACAAGTGTATAATATGGTGGCATACGAAAATGATATTTGAGTGCTACAGTCCAAATCTTTCCCAGAACCTTGAGGAAAATTGATTGAAAATTCAGTAAGTTGAGAAGTTTACAAGCAAAAGCAACAGAGAATAGAAGACCAACTATTAACACATGTTCAATTAGATGGATACTATTACTTTGCCTGGATATAAATTTAGACAAATACATATTTTAAATGTATATGCAGTAAGAAGTGCTTTGAATTAATTTCTTATAACGATATTCAATAATAACAACCAGAAAAGGATTACTACAACCATTTTCTAATTCTTACAGAGCAGGAAAGACAATCAGGCATAAACCAGTTATATTTGATGCCATATACAATTGATATCTTTCGTATCAAATCCAAACGTGAAACCAAGAAAGGAGGGCTTAAATTTTAATCAATCAGCTTCAAAGTGTAGCTTAAATTATTCAACAGTTTAAAGCAAGAACATTATAAGTTTTAAACTTTTTTAAACAATACACTATACACTATAGACACTCCCTATAATATCCATGCAATCTGATGGTGCTTGATTGTATTTATACCTAAGGTGGAATTAGATTTAGAACTTGCGGTTTTCAATGTAAAGAACACAAAATAATTAATTGTACCCATGTTTAAATATATGATTTGAATTTCACATAACATCACTTCTGTTGAAATAAACCGCAAAGTAAACCATCCAATGAATTATCATTATTGATGATAAAACATGATTAATTTTATGTATACCCATGTCCAATAACCCATGTTATCCATAGACATACATGGTTTGCTACTGATAATGGATGTTACTCAGTTGATTTAGTTTTGGAAGTGTAATTTTCTTCAGTTATGGTTAGCTTCAAATAGGGGATGATGCATTCTATTTTAGTCAAGGTTAATCCTATTAGATATCCCATACTAACTAGAGATATTGTCAAATTATAATATATAACTGCAAATTTCATTTTAAAAGTCGATTTTTTGAAATTGAATTAGATTTAAATTCCATTTTTTTAAACTAGTATCAGAACCATTAAGAACCTATCATAGTCCAGTTTGTTGAGCTTAACATGTCACCCGCTATCAGGTTCCTCCTAGTCCCACGCTTGAGATATTCACTCCTTGGTGTGAGGAGGTGCGTTGAAGATCTCACATCAATTAGAGATATAACCAATCATAGTATATAAAGAAGAGATGTAAACCTCATTTTATAAGCTAGTTTTATAAGGTTAAATTAGCCTTAAAGGCCAAAAAAAATTAGTAAGGAATCCTATTATTTCCATATTTCTTGACAGTCACAGTCAGTGATTTGGTTTAAGCAGTCACCTGACAAACATAATTCAATTACTATTCTTCTTAAATATGACTCTCACCTTGCTGAACTTCACATCAGGAATTCCTTCTTTAAGTTCCACTTCTCCCAATGCGTGTTCCAATTCCTGAAAATAAAATATAAATTCAGAAAGCCATTGTGTAAGCATAAGTTTCAGAATAACCAAAAACTGGATATGAGAATCCTGTTCTTATTTGGTTTAAATATTCAATGGCAAAATAATTATTAAATCCTGAGATACAAGTGATATACCAAGGTAATAAGTCGGATATTAGTCCCCGGCCTTACAACATCCATATCAAATAAAGCTCGGACAAGGGATTCCCAGTCACCATTTACTATATGAATTATGGAAGCCAGCATAGCATATTGATGCCTTTTTTCCATTTGACAGAGCAAACCGAAATCCAGAAAACTATCACATACAAAGAAGTGAAAAAATCCTTTTAGACTTTTGTTGTGAAGTTAGACCATAATTTATTCAGAATGTATTGGATAGGCAAGGAAAAACAAATACCCTATTTGTCCTGATGAAGTATAACGCAAGTTTCCAGGATGTGGATCAGCATGTAATAAGCCTGTCTCAAGAAGTTGCACCAATGTTGCCTCAACGCCTTTGCTGACCTGTACCAATATGAAAAAGTAAAAAATAACTGAATGTGACAATTTCAATATAGTGAAACACTCAGAGCCTCAGAGATCAAATAGCAAGGTTTGCATAGAATCAGTCATTTTAAATGGATGAAAAAATGTCAGATGAGTAATAGTGGTCAAATAAGGTAACAAAGGATTGATGAAGAAATTTTACCACTACCTCAATTCCATGCCTTGTTTATTTTGTAATTGAAACTATAAAATATCTTAAGGCCAAGAGTTTCATTTTTACTCATACTCGTAATTCTAATAGAAAAATATTGATTATCTTCAGTAGTTCACTTAGTTTCTACCAAAAGCCAATAGCGTCAACATTACTTAACATCCAAGATATAAAATACTTTTGCACAATGTGAAGACAAATAATGGATAATTGCATTTTTGTTTACATACCAGATCAAGAAGACGCCTTTTTGCATCTAATTTCTGCCTTTCTGAATATTCAGAGACATTTCCAACAGTGTTTCCAGCAGTCACAGAGAGCAAATCTGTTGGACTTTCACCAACCATCCACTCCATGGTCAAAACTCTCTTTCGAGTTAAATGTGGAAATACTTTTGGCACATGCATGAAAGTAAAGGAAGAGTGCACTTCCTGCATTTACCAAGACCATGTCAATTCAAAGAACAAAAACATTGATCACTGTTTAGTGTTTTTTGTCAAACCGATTCAACCAACCCTCATTTTAAAAGTTAAAATCTGATAAAGAATTCATCAATGCTCTAAATTGACCAGTGCTAGAATTCATTAATATGTGAACATAATAAAACTCCAGCCGATATGTCTTTTATTTATTACCTGAAACTTTGAAGCATTTGCAGCCTCTAATTTGTAATCCAGTTCACCAACAAAACCTTTCCCTAGTTCATCAGCATAGAGGCGAGGGTCACTCTTTCTCTTGGCAATCTTTTGCAGCAGTCCCAACTATAATGGATAATATAAACACTCATATAAGAATTTATGAAGAATAGATAAATAAACGTAAAACTTAAAATGCCACTAGAGATTAATAGTAATTACAAACCCCAAGGCGAAGGATGTAGATATCCCGCACCACCACATGATGCAGATTAGGACGCTGAACTTTTACAGCAACGTTATTGCCATCAGTAGTACGGGCAAAGTAAACCTAGAGAATAGAAAACTAAATAAATCAGTAAGACATACCATCACACTTTAAAGTAAAACATAACTAAACTCTCATATGTAACATTTAATTATAAATGGTACTCCCCTGTCATAGGAAAAAGTACCTGACCAAATGATGCAGCAGCTATAGGCTCCTCAGAAATGTAACTAAAGAATGTTTCCAGAGGACAACCAAATTCTTCCTCCATAATCTTCATAGCAACATTCCTAGGAAAAGGAGGGATTTGATCATGCAATTCTGACAATGCCTGCAACAAGAACACAATTGAAATATATATACACACATATTGTCAATCCAAGCATTCAAAATGTTAGCAGTAGCACAAATGTGATAGAATGGCAATTCAGACACAGTTGTCAATCTAACCTTGGACATCTCAACACCAATGATATCTGGCCTTGTGGAAAGGGACTGACCAACTGCATCAGCAATCAAATGAATGTAACAAGGATATTGATAATCTTGTGACTGCATGAGAGAAGTGAAAGCCCCAACACCAAAAAATTTAAAGCAATACAAAATACAAAATTCATATAAAGCCCAATAATAGAATTATGAAAAGAATTTAATTTAATGATCATATTATAGATCAAACTCCTCACCTTTTATAAAGGTAGGACCAAGATTAAGTAATGTTTCCTTCAATACCATCCCAAAATTATACTGAGATGATGTATCATCCAAATCCTCATCAGGAGCTAGACCGAGAAACTTTTTAAACCCTGAAGTTCGAATACTGATCATAGCAGTGGCAAAGGAGAAAAGTACCTTCCAAAATGGAATATAAATCAATAAGGATACACTTCAAGAAAAAGTGAAGAGTGCAACATGAAACCAATTTCGAACCCATTGGAATATGTGCATGTGCGTATTTAGGAGGAACTTCTTACACCAAAGCGTGTCAAATACTCACTCAAAGTTGCACCATTTAATAATTCTTTACTGAATATATTAAAAAGGTCACTATTGAGTTGGTAGTTTCTACAATATGGAACATATCTACAAAATTTTACGTGAATCCAAAATTATTTGATATGTAACTCATGTACATACAAATTGACATAATATAATATATACTTTTAAAATCTATGAAATTAGGAACTATGTTTACTTTTTTCTAACGTTATCTTCACAAGATTTGGAAAAAATAAATATGTAACATATATTTATAATTTGAAGATTTAATCAATAAAGAAACACATCCACTTAAAGCTATATATGGTGCATTGGTGCATGAACGGATGTAACTCACCAATATAAATTGATTCATGTGTCTACTACTGAAATCAGATTAAGTTCAACTTAATCTGAAAAGCTAGTTTACTGGTGAAGGATTTTCAAAGTCATCATAAGGGGTATTTTGCCTATATACACAACCAATGCCAGATTTTAACAAACCAACTTCACACCCAGAACTAGATATTTGGACCATGATACTTGTAGTGTTCAGTATCCCCAGGTGACCAGCATAATAGCTAGGATAAACTCCGATGTCATTAGAATTGAGAATGGACTACTAGGATTATACTCTTGATGTCATTAGAATTCAGAATGGAATATACCTAAGTTAAAGTTCCTCAAGAGAGATGTACTGCCAAAGTCACTATAAACTGTACTTTGTCTATATAATCAATTGATATCCAGTGGCACATCTTCAGCAATGATCATGCATCCTTGACATAATGATGACAAATTGTAAATTTTAAATTAAAAAGTTATATCCCTATCATTAAAAGATAGTTTATTACAGATAGGAGTTCAATCGAATAAGTGAATAACTATCAAATGTTACATCAATTCAGATAAAAAAAACTGAATAAAAACTAACAGTCAAGGTCAGAGTTAAATGGTACCAAATCCTAGATATTGTATAATTCTTATGAAACTAGAAAAACAAATGGACAACTATTGCTTGCACAGGATAATCGGTCTCTAGGCTCTAGGCAAGTACATATTCACTAATCATAGTATACTACTTTACAGGAAGCAAGCAATTATCTTCAACCAAATGCTGTTATTACACGATAAAACAAATATTATGGGACATTAAAAGGCAAGTAAGTTTGCACAACTTAACCCGATAATTTATTCACACTGTAAAAAATAAAATAAAACAGTACCTCAAGAACACGAAAGGTCACCACATGCGGCCTAACACTGAAATACTGAGCAACATCCTGAGGATCGTAAACTTCCGGAAGCGGGTTGGACCAAACCTTGGACAAATAATAGAAGTAAGAAGCATACGCTTCCAAAGCCTTGAGATCATACATGAGCAAGTCCACTCCAGTTAGTCCTGCAACACAACCAGAGACCAAATCAACACAGTAAACAATCAAACTGCATTTCTGATAGCCAAGAACAACACTCATCATGTAATTTAATTAACATGGTTGCGATAGGAATTTTCTCGCAATGTCATTGAAGACGTCAACTATAGCAACTCGATGAATCAGAAGCGCGAAATTGAGATGGAATTGGGGATGTGGACGCAAACCTGGGTACCAAGGTTGAGGCCAAGAAGGAGAAGGAAAGGGAGGAGAGTGAGGATCTTCGAGATGACGGAGCCAAACGACGTCGTCGATTTTCTTCGCAACCTGCGGAATGCGGAAGGTATGGTTGGCCCAGGCAACGCCGTTGTCGATTCCTTTCTTGAGGAATTCCACGTCCTTGCGAACCACCTGAGCGAAGTGGCTGAAGTCCCCCCATGTTCGCTTCTGTTGCTGCTGCTGCTTCTTGCTCTGCGGGCGCCTGGGCAAGGAGGCGCGAACGGAGAGAGACGGCGGCGGAGGCGCTAGCACCGTCAGCATGGACGGAAGAGGGTCAAACGGCGGCAATGAAGTTGAAATTAGTGTGCATTTGTGTTGTTGTGTGGTGATTGCTATGACTCGGTGAGTGAAAGAGTAGTGGCGTGGCGTGTGTGAACGTGTTTGTTTATGTGGCTATGAGGTAAAGTTGCGATACGATAGGCCATGATGATCACGAATAACACACACATCATCGACTAACTGATAATTCAAATGCATTCACGTTTTCCTCTTCGCCTCAAATAATTTTTTTTTTTTAATTCGGAAGATAT
>Ga0209589_1005520_pt1 | contig 21438 bp, 15 predicted proteins | sample CowpeawhiteBW_FD_187525 | JGI IMG/M metagenome (GOLD analysis project Ga0209589, IMG submission 187525) | Root nodule microbial communities of legume samples collected from California USA - Cow pea white BW (SPAdes) (version 2) | ecosystem: Host-associated > Plants > Roots > Nodule | place: USA... | reverse complement strand
AAAAAAATTAAAATAAAAAAAATAAAAAAATCAAAATAAAAAATCAATAATGACACGTGGCATAATATGAGCTTGACACGTGTACATCTTAAAAAAAATTAAAAAAACTAAAAAAATTAAAAAAAATCAAAAAAAATCAAAAAAAAATCAAAAAAAAATCAAAAAAATCACAAAATGACACGTGGCAGTTACTGTTCACATCCGTTAACGATTTAGACGGAGTTAACAGAAAGGAGTTGATTGAAAAAATATAACAAAAAGTAGGACCAAATTGAAAACAATTTCAAAAGTAGGACTAAAGTGAAAAAAGTCGACCAAAACTAGGACCAAATGACTATTTAAGCCTTTTAACTTTTATTTATTCAAAGCCTACGAAATAATTTTTCTATTTTTAATTTGAAATAACATGTAAAACATCAACTATACTTATTGACATACGTGGATATAAAAATAATGACAAAATTTCTCGATGAATATTATATATATATATATATATATATATATATATATATATATATTTGGCGTTATAAGGATAATGTAGCTTTTGAAGTCGTAAACTATTTTTGAAACATGAATCAAACTTATAAGTTAATAAGACTTTTAAAAAAAAAACATTTTTAATTAAAAAGGCTAGAATTAATGTTTTTAGAAAGTTCCCTTGACATCTGACAAACTAACCAATTATTTTTGTGATCATTTCTTCATTTACATTTCTTCGTTCTTGTAGTTCACTTTGCATATAAGAGGGTAAAACAAAGATAGATTGTTCAATAAATTTAATCCAACAAAAATTGATAATAACACTGCTTTTCAATTCTCAATTTTTATTTGTATACTGATATGCATTCTACATTCCGAAACAACACAGATTAAGAAAAGTGATCAAAGTAAAGCACCTAATAACCAACTTCTTGTACAACATCAATTTCCCTTGTTACAACGTTATTTTATTATTCTTATGTTGAGTAAGTGTTTACCTAGCCGAGGGCATGAATTCGGTGTCTACATTCACGCTGACCGGTGCAACTGAATACCTGAGATCAGCACCACTATCATGCTTTGTTCTTGCTAATTCCGTCGCTAAAGCCTCCTGTAGTTCAATCACTACCACACTTATCATTGGCCTTTCGTATGGATTTGGAGAAACACAAGCCATTGCTATTTCTACAGCTTTCCATGCTGAGTTTATGTCAAAATTTCCTTCTAAGCTTGAGTCAACTATGGCCCTGATATCCCCTTTTGATATCATGGAGTTAACTCGTTCACTTATGTGACCCGGTTCTTCATTCTCTGCCATTACTGCTTGATTTGTGATTATTTCCAAAAGAACAACCCCAAAGCTATAAACATCGCTTTTCTGTGTTAATCTATTGGAAGAGTGATAGCTGCAAGAGAAGTCATGAAACCCAAATTGTTTACTCTCGGCGGATTTTATGATGATAGCTCATATATTCAGGTAGAAAATCTCACCATATTTTCCTAGAAAATGATCGAAAGGCCAATAATTAAGTACTTACTGAGGGTCCAGATAACCAAAAGTACCGGCAACAACAGTTGACACATGAGACCTCCCATCATCTGGGACAACTTTGGATAGACCGAAATCAGATAACTTTGCTTGGAAGTGTTCATCCAACAAGATGTTTGTAGATTTTACATCTCTGTGGATTATAGGAGGCTTGCAACCATTTTGCAGATATTCCAATCCTGATATTCATTTATAATTGCGGCAAAAATTGTTAAGAAGGTGAAAGGGAGTTGACAGAAATTCACAATTTCAATTTTACTTTCTAACCTAAGGCTGCATCCACTGCTACACGAAGTCTGTCCTTCCAGCTCAAGAATGGTGATTCGTTGTGTTTACCTACAAGAAAAGTTATGCAACATGGAAATTGATTTCACAATTTTTAAACAAGAAAATAATTTTATTTAAAACCAACCTGAGAGATGTTCTCGTAAGTTCCCTTTAGCCATGTATTCATATATAAGGCACTTATTGGTTCCTTCGTTACAGTAACCAACAAGGGATGTCAAATTTTTGTGATGGACTCTGATTAGAAGTTTAACCTGGAAATAAAAGTCACAACCATGTTAAACCGCATAGGTTCGGTACCAAACTCCGAAACCTAGATTAAATTGATCAATAACAATTACCTCTGTTTGAAATTGTTGATAACCATGAGCTGCCGATGGGGAAAGCATTTTCACTGCAACTGGAGTGTCAGCGATAAAGCCCAGGTAAACTGTTCCAAATCCTCCTTTACCAATAATTTTATTGAAATTGTTAGTGATTTGAAGGACATCATAGTATGAATACATTTGACTTTTGCGTTGCAGGAACAATTCATCCTTTTCTGTGGATTGCTGTGAAATCTCATTCGGATGATTTACCGCCTCCGAATCTGTAAATTTCTCAACTTCATTTTGAACGATAATAGGTTAAAAAAGGTAGATTTTTGGAAAATTTTTAATAAAAAACAAGAACTTTTCGTAACTATTTCAGCATTACCTTTTGATTTTTTCCTTTTAAAGATCCACAACATAGCAACGGCTATTAGAAGAACTAAAACCCCACTAACTGATGCTACTATGGGTGTAACAGTGATTTTCTTTTCCTTCTCATTGCATTGTCCAGATTCACATAGATATGGATTTTGACCCACTCTAGCATGGAAATCGCAGAAAAAAATTGTTTAGAGTCTCATAAACCTCACAAGTAATCCATAATTAATACATACTTCAACTTATTTTGGTTGTGCTTGAAATTGGGTAAATCGTGTATATATATATGAATCTCAAACACTGTCTTGAATATGAGTAATTAATAATCATCAGCATAAATAACCATATTATGAATTTGAGACTTTTTAATTAGATTCATACCTTAGTGAGAGAAAACCTTGGTGTGATTTTTGAACAAGTGCAGAGGGAATCGAACCGAAGAGGTTATTCTTCTCCAAGTTTCTAAAAAAAATATGGTTTTCCATTATCTGATACATACAGAGGATCACATATATATTGGTTGAGTAAATGAAGTAACTTACAAGATCTTCAAGTTTTGTAATTCAGACAGAAAATCAGGAACTTCACCATTTAAGTTATTCTTAGATAAATCCCTGGAAAACAAATAATTTAGCCTTTTTAAATATGTTTACATCTCCACTCATGTAGAAAAAGATATGTCGATTCTTCACAATTAATAAGCACATAACAGATACAATAAAAAGATTTAAAACAAGAGATTTTTGTGTCGGGTGAAATAAAGAAGAGAAAAAAAAAAAACTCACAGGTTCTCCAACATGGTGAGGTTTGAGATAGAAGGGTCTATCTTTCCTGACAATCCACTTGAAGATAAATTCCTGTTTTGCTCAATCAATAGTTATATACGAAATCATGTGAGTTTTATAGAGCTATAATCATAATTTGGCAAGCATTACTTACAGAGTCGTGATTCTTGGGATCTCGTTGCCGAGATGAGTACAGTTGAGACCATCCCACAAGTATGCTGCAGGGGCGCATGGATCACCTTCCCAATCCCTTTTCACTCCATAAACTGACTTAATGCTTGTAATTGCATCAACTTTTTTTCAATGCAGAAAGAGGAGTAGAAGGTAGTTATGTTGATGTAGCATAGTGTAAACCAAATAAATGGATTTAAAAAATAAAAAATACCATCTCCTTGAAATGTTTGTGGTTTCTGTAAGTCTATTACTTCGTAAATTTCAATAGCATTGATGATGGGAGGCAGGGTTGAATTTTCGGTCCTCTCTAGGGTATATTTAATTTCTTTCCCGCTTATCGCTGACGTCGTATATATAGTATCCACACTTTGGTACTGAGGAGAAAAATTTTGAACTCTTAATTCACCGTTCACCGTGATGTTGAATTGTCTTGTTTGATTTCTTGTTAACAGTTGGATCTCCTTAAAGTGCATGTACACGTAGAATCGGTCAGTTTCATCTTTTGGCTCCCACCTTATTACCAATGGAGCATTATCATTTTCTGATTCAAGTGCCGTGTCCATGATTAAAGCTCCCGGTTGGTAAAGATCGCTCCCATTCAAAGAATCATATCGAGTCCAACCATTTAGTTGTTTCTTATTTTCACCAAAGTTACAGGGGTACCAGTAACGATCATGAACATCAGCCCAGTACCTGTGTAAAATCAGAATAAATTCAATAATCAATCATTCTTATATTGTAACATATTTAATCCAGTATGATTTCACCTGTAGCCTCTGTTTGAACCCAAATCGCACCGCCGGTAACTTTTCAGTGATCCAAATTGAGTGACGTATGTATTATTTTTCAAAGTCCTCAATTCTATAGCTGTTATAAATGGTGTGCCATTGTCTGTGTTAACCAGACAGATTTGTACATAGTCCAGTGAAGGTACGTGAATGATCTCCATGAACACGAGATTGGATGCATTGAGTGTAGTGATTGTATCCCAGTGGTTAGGTCCCAGAAGAAGATCAAACTTCGGTGCCATATTTCGGCCATCATAATTTCCATACACAAAAATCGTGCGGATGAGATACTTAGAGCCTCTTGTGACGCTTATTTTGTAGCAGTTCCTTTTTCCTTCCGGGAAGCTTCTAAGCCTCCACAGTTGTCGTTGATCGTATCTGTTGAGCTCTTCAGATGCTATTATCCCAATCACACCAGTATTTATGAAATCTGCATCCGAAACGTAATCTATGGCTAGATTTTGCTCGGTATATTTCACACCTGCTTCAGCTCCGCAATCTATGCTGATGAATCCTAAAACATAAAATTGCATCCATTACTCATAAAGTTGCTACACATTTCTAGAAAATTAAATATTCCTATCAGGATATGATTCTCGAAAATCTAAGTTCTTAGAAAGCTCAAGACATTATTAAAAAAAATATTGATGGATTGGATGATTCCTATAACAAGGCCACTGCCATTGCACTTGTTTGAGAAATCAATATAATTCTGCATTCTTTCTCCATGTCATTGCTGCCTGCACTCTATCCTACCCTTATCTATAACCTTTTTGTAAATGTGAAGGGTTTTTCGATTTGTTATTTAACTAATTTTCTCTTAATGACAAATTAAAATTTCATTATCCGAAAACCAAATTTTAATTAACCCAAAACAATTGTCCTATCTATATAAATATTTAATATTATGTTATTCAGGTAATTTTTAGTTTCATGTATAATATTTGGATGAAAAAATTGTTGGTAATAGTTCAAGTGTGAGTCAAAAAGTTCCACATTGAATAATAGGCAAAGTTAAACACTATATAAGAATAAAAACCTATAACATCATTGTCTTAAAGTTTTTGTGTAAAAATGATGTCAAATGTCTTATATGTGTAAAATCAAATGTTATATATATATATATAAATAATCACAATCTCTCAATCACCATGACCCTATATGAAAATATATATATATATATATATATATATATATATACATGAACCCAACAAAAATGGCTTTCTTGAATGTTTTTGTTGTTGTTTGTGATTGAATATGTTTTTCGTATGATTAATAAAGTAATTTCATTCTTATTAATAATAAAATAATAAATAATAAATTAATAATTGTAATAATAGAAGTAAAACTTGTAAGACTTAATAGATGACAACGAATTACTTTTTATTTTATAAGAATTTTATATCTTCATAAATTATTCTCCTTATATTCCTTTTTGGAATTTAAGTTGAATTCATCTGTTCTACAAATAGAACATATACTTAAGCAGGCACTTGGAAGTTGATAATTGGATTCTTGACATTTCAATAAAAGTTCATTTTAACATTAACATTAGTCTAGAATACAGACACATATACGCGAGTGATGGTGATGATGATAAGATGCATCATATGTATGTGCCTGTACAATATATATATATATATATATATATATATATATATATATATATATATATATATATTGTTGTATACTGTGTGAATATTATATGATATTGTGATCTACTGTGTGATTGCATAGATGACCAATAACATAAAGAATATTTTGCCTCAACAAACCTGGTTGAGCATGAGCTTGGATAAGTAGAAGAGTTAAAAAAGCAATGTAGAAACTCATCCACATTGTACAAGATGATCGACATATGAGTGTCAGCGCCATGTTGTGCCTGCGACTTAGACGAACTAGTAATATGATAGACATAAAGATTTCACCAACAACAAACCTGCATTTATGAAGAAGAAGGAGGAAGAAACAGCAAATGTGGTACCTATGCAGTGCAGTGATGTGATCTGAATTTCTGGTGTTCCAATAATACAGTGTAACAGTTTGTCCCTTATAGTAAGAAGCAGAGCACGACTATTATGGACAAAACAAAAAGCAACACAAAACGACGATGGTTGTTGACGCTATGGTTGGGATCGCACGTTATAACTTCGGTTCCGCCACTCACGTTAATTAATGGGACCATGCATTCTGGCATAGATTTTAAACTGGACGGGATACTCTCCGTTACTAATTCTGTCGCCGAATTTACAGTTTTTAATTTTTTTTTTCTTGATGGAAATAAATGTTAGTGTTATTTAGTTGTTAATAAAAAAGTAATATTTTTTTATTTATGTATAAGTAAATAAATTTTAATAACTTGATATGATAACTAAATATTCAAATTAAGTTTAATTTAAAAATATTATATTGATACAAAATCGTTAATCATGACCTCTTTAACTTAATCTTATAATGGACGTAAACCTTTTAACACGGTGATTCCATCCAGGTATGTGCCGGTCAGCGGAAGCAGAACCGTTTGGAAAATGTTATACCCATCTTACAAGTAATGTCAATAGTCATTCATACAAGATTTTTCATAAATATAGTAAAGGATAAAGTAAAATCATTTTATTATTAAATTAAAACTTATTTAATTCATAAACAAATTTGTTAAAAACATTATCTCGCTTCTAAAAATTCTATTTTTAATTTGAATATAAACTAATTTGACTTTTTTTTCAAAAATTATTCCACTCTTTTTTTCTTACAAATAATACTAAATGAATTCGACATAGATTATTTGTCAAATAAACAAACAAACTTTTATTTTTCAATCTAATTCGGATTATATGTTGGTTTTAAGATTTCACAATTAACGAAATTAATATGCAAACTAGTTATATTATGAACCATCTTATATTCAATTTGTTATATTCTCTCTTGATATAAATTTCATTTAAAAACTTAGATTTCTTTTAAAAGAATAATTATATATATATATATAAAAGAGGGAATAATATGTGGAAAACCAAAAGTAGGAATATGAAGAAAATGTAGATGAAGATGAATCGAAGTGATAATTGAAAATGTAAATTGTAAGAATGTGAATTGTTGAAAAATAAATTACTAAAAATCTATGAAAGTTGCGACTCAAACTATAGAAAAATAAATTACCAAAAAGACAAAATAAAAACTAATTAGAAAATTTACGAAAGTAGTGATCAAAATTACAACTTTCATCATAATTTATTATTTTTTTATTCACGACATTCTTAGAGTGTTTAAATTGTAATCACAATCTTCCATCCTTATTTTACATTTCATACTGTTAGACCAAAATAAAATAAATAAAAAATTACATAAATTGTAATGAGTGCTTCAAAAATCGCCCACAATGCATCAATTGTGCCATATTATCCTATATTTTGCCTCAGTTATCATAGGCTTACTTCCTTTTTTATCCAACATGTTTCTTTTCTCAACTCTCTTCAGCAATATTTTCTTGATGTTGTATATTCTTTGATGCAGTGTTCAAACTCTCGATTAGTCTTTGTTCACTGATTCAATTTTTTCTTACATTATATCATTTCCTTCCATGTATTTTTATTTCGATACTCTACTTTGAGGTCTCGATTTTCGATGCCCGTAACAACAAATTAAACTTCTTATTTATGATTCATGTTTTATTTCCTTGCAGTTTACCATTTAAACTACTGTTGAACTTTATTGGGGAACATTTTTATACCTAAGTTGTTGGTTTCGTCATCTTCACAATTGTAATTTATTATTTTAGTTCTTAACGATTATCGGGATTTTCTTACTATATATTATCATGTGCTTCAAAGATCAAATATTTTATAAAAATATCATCATTAAAAGGTTTTTGTTTGAGTCAATTTCTGTTATAAATCTATTTGTGGTGGATAGCATAAATGGAAAGAATCCTCAAAAATATTATTATGTTTTATTTATGCATCAATAACATTTTCATCAAAAACACCTTGTAAGGGGAAAAGAATATTAGGGTGTTCTTAAGATAGTTACATCATAGAAAACATGATTTCAAATATATATTTGAAACCAAAAGCTTACTAGGACAGAGTGAAGAAGAATGTTTTTCTAATGGTGAAAAACATTTTACTTGCGTACATGAACATTTTAAATAACATTTTTAATTAACAAGGCTAGAATTTATGTTTTTAGAAAGTTCCCTTGAAATCTGACAAACTGACCTATTTATTTTTGTGGTCATTAGACTGGTTCTTCTTCATTTTACATTATTTGGTTTTATTTATTCGTTATTGTGGTTCACTTTGCATAGTAGAGGGCAAAATAAAGATAGATAGCTTTCAAAATTTAATCAAAGAAAAATTACTAATAACACTGCTTTTCAATTCCATTATTCAATTCTCAGTGTTTATTTGTGTAGTAATATGCATTACTACTATATCACCACTCCCAAACAACACAGATTCTGAAATCACCCAATGAACAAGTTCTTGTACAACATCACTTTCCCTTGTTACAAAGTTGTTCTGTTATTCTTACGTTGAATAAGCATTTACCTAGCTAAGGGCATATATTCGGTGTTTAAAGCCATGCTGACCGGTGCAACAGAATACCTGAGATCAGCACCACTGTAATGGTTTGTTCTAGCTAATTCGGCCGCTAAAGTCTCCTGTAGTTCAATCACTACCACACTCATCATTGGCCTTTCGTTGGGATTTGGAGAAACACAAGCCATTGCTATTTCTACGGCTTTCCATGCTGAGTTTATGTCAAAATCTCCTTCTAAGCTTGAGTCAACTACGGCCCTGATATCCCCTTTTGATATCATGGACCTAACTCGTTCACTTATGTGACCACTTTCTTCATTCCCTGCCATTACTGCTTGATTTGTGATTATTTCCAAAAGAACAACTCCAAAGCTATAAACATCACTTTTCTGTGTTAATCTATTGGAAGAGTGGTAGCTGCAAGAGAAGTCATGCAACCCAAATTATTTACTCTTTGCGGATTTTGTCATCAACTCAAATATTCAGGTAGAAAATCTCACTATATTTCCTAGAAAATGATGGAAAGGGCAGTAACTAAAGTACTTACTGAGGGTCCAGATAACCAACAGTACCAGCAACAATAGTTGACATATGAGATCTCCCATCATCTGGGACAGCTTTGGAAAGACCGAAATCAGATAACTTTGCTTGGAAGTGTTCATCCAACAAGATGTTTGTAGATTTTATATCTCTGTGGATTATAGGAGGCTTGCAACCATTTTGCAGATATTCCAATCCTGATATTACATTTATAATTGCGGCAACAAAAATTGTTAAGAAGGTGAAAGGGAGTTGACAGAAATTCACAATGTCAATTTTACTTTCTAACCTAAGGCTGCATCCACTGCTACACGAAGTCTGTCCTTCCAGCTCAAGAATGGTGATTCGTTGTATTTACCTACAAGAACAACTTCTGTAACTTTCTATTCTGTACATGTTTGTTTTTGTTCGGTAGAAGTTATTCATACGACTCATACAGTTCTCCAATATTAAAAATTCCATATCTAGAGTTTAAGAAATCAAATCTAGTTTGGAAATTAATTTCACAAACTTCTAAGAACAAAATAATTTTATTTGGAACCAACCTGAGAGATGTTCTCGTAAGTTCCCTTTAGCCATGTACTCATATATGAGACCTTTATTGGTTCCTTCGTTACAGTAACCAATGAGGGATGTCAAGTTTTTGTGATGAACCCTGATTAGAAGTTTTACCTGGAAATAAAAGTCACAACCATGTTAAACCCTATAGGTTCGGTACCAAACTCAGAAACCTAGAGTAAATTGATGAGTAACTTACCTCTGCTTGAAATTGTTGATAACCATGAACTGCTGATGGGGAAAGCATTTTCACTGCAACTGGAGTGTCATCGATAAAGCCCAGGTAAACTGTTCCAAATCCTCCTTTACCAATAATTGTACTGAAATTGTTAGTGATGTGAAGGACATCATAGTATGAATACATTTGACTTTTGAGTTGCTGGAACGAATTATCCTTTCCAGTGGATTGCTGTGAAATTAAACTCCGATGATTTGATGCCACCGAATCTGTAAATTTTTCAACTTCATTTTGAACGATAATAGGTTAAAAAGGTGACTTTTTGGCAAATTGTTTATAGAAAATTAAAACTTTTCGTAATTATTTCAGCATTACCTTTTGATTTTTTCCTTTTAAGGATCCACAATATTGCAACGGCTATTAGAAGAATTAAAACCCCACTAATTGATGCTACTATGGGTGTAACAGTGTTATTTTTTTCCTTCTCCTTGCATTGACCAGATTCACATAGATATGGATTTTGACCCGCACTAGCATGGAAATCACAGAAAAATTATGTTTCAAGTCTCAGTAAACCTTACAAGTAATCCATATCGATAATTTAAATACATTTTTCAACTTCTTGAATATAAGTAATTAATAATCATCAGCATAAATAACCATATTATGAATGAAACTTTTTAATTAGATTCATACCTTAGTGAGAGAAAACCTTGGTGTGATTTTTGAACAAGTGCAGAGGGAATCGAACCGAAGAGGTTATTCTTCTCCAAGTTTCTAAAAAAAAATATGGTTTTCCATTATCTGATACATACAGAGGATCACATATATATTGGTTGAGTAAATGAAGTAACTTACAAGATCTTCAAGTGTTGTAGTTGAGACAGAAAATCAGGAACTTCACCATTTAAGTTATTGTTAGATAAATCCCTGGAAAACAAAAATAATTTAGCCTTTTAAAGTATGTCTAAATCTTGATTCATTTTTGTGGCAAAAGATGTGTCAATTCTTCACAAATAATAAGTACATACGGAAACAATAGAAAGATTTAAAACGAGATTTTTGTGTCGGGTGAAATGAAGAAGAAAAAACTCACAGCTTTTCCAACATGGTGAGGTTTGAGATAGAAGGGTGTATCTTTCCTGACAATCCACTTGAAGATAAATTCCTGTTTTGCTCAACCAATAGTTATATACGAAATCATGTGAGTTTTATAGAGCTATAATGATAATTTGGCAAGCATTACTTACAGAGTCGTGATTCTTAGAAAATCGTTGCAGTTGAGACCATCCCACAAGTAGGCTGCAGGGGCGCATGGATCACCTTCCCAATCCCTTTTCACTCCGTAGGCTGACTTAATGCTTGTAATTGCATCAACTATTTTTGAAATGATAACAATAAAAATTGTAAAAGGTGGTTAAGATAATTTACAACAACGTATACAAAAGAAATGGATTTAAAATATGAAAAATACCATCTCCTTGGAATGTCTCTGGTTTCTGTAAGTCTATTACTCTGTAAATTTCAATGGCACTGATGATGGGAGGCAGGGTAGAATTTTTTGTCCTCTCCAGTGAAAAATTAATTACTTTCCCGCTGATGGCTGACGTCGAAGATATGGTACTGACATTATGGTACTGCGGAGAAAAATTTGGAATACTTAATTCACCGTTGCTGATGACGTTGAATTGTCTTGTCTGATTCGTGGTGAACAGTTCCGTGAAGTGCATGTACACATAGAATAGCTCAGTTTCATCTTTTGGCTGCCAGCTTATTACCAACGGAGCACTATCATTTTCTGGTTCAACTGCGGTGCTCATGATAGTAGCTCCCGGCTTGTAATCCGTCTGATTTAGTGGTTCAGGAATGAAGGCATTTAGTGGTTTCCAATTTTGGCCGAAATTACAGGCATACCAGGAACGATCATTCCAGACACGATCATAAACATCAACCGGGTACCTGTGAGAAAATCAGAATAAATGCAATGATGAATCAAGGCAAGAGATTTAATCCTAAACTATAATTTCACCTGTACGATGTGTTTGAACCCAAATCGCAGCGCAGGAAATTGTAAAGTTCCAATGATCCGAATTGAGTGACGTATGTATCATTTTTCAAAGTCCTGAATTCTATGGCTGTTATAAATGGTGTGCCGTGGTCTGTGTTAATCAGACAGATTTGCACATAATCCCGGGAAGGTACATGTATGATCTCATTGAATTGGTCCCTGGATGCATTTTGTATATTGACTTTAACCCAGTGGTTAGGTCCCAGAAAAAGATCAAACTGTGGTGTCTTATTCAGCCCATCATAATTTCCGTACAGAAAAGTAGTGCGGATGAGATACGTAGTGCCTCTTGTGACGCTTATTTTGTAGCAGTTCCTTTTTCCTTCCGGGAAGCTTCTAAGCTTCCACAGTTGTTGTTGATAGCTGTATCTGTTGCTCTCTTCAGTTGCTATTGTCTCACTCACACCGGTATTTATGAAATCTGCATCGGAAACGTAATCTATGCCTAGATATGGCTGGGTATAGTTCACACCTGCTTCAGCTCCGCAATCTATGCTGATGAATCCTAAAACATGAAATTGCGTTTATTACTGTTAAAGTTCCTACAAAGTTCTAGACAATTAAATATTAATAAAGATACAAATTACTACCATTACACTTTTTTGAGAGTTCGATGTAATTGTGCTCTGTTTCTCCATGTCATATTGCTGAATGGACTCTATCCTATCCTTATCTATAATCTTGTGGTAAATGAGAAGCTTTAGCAAGAATATGTCAGATATTAAAATTTTGTCTTTAAAACAATTTATTCAGACTTATGAGAAAAAAATATACAATTTAGTTTTTAAATATCCCAGTTTGATGGTAAAATAGTTTTTCAATTAGTATCAAATTAGTCTTTAAAATTGTATTTTAATGCTAATTTGTTTTATATAGGAGTCTTTTTATATATTTAGAAACTAAATCAGCTTTTTAAGAATTAAACTAGAAACTTCTCACCAATTAAAAGACCAACTAATTAGTTTTCTATTTTACTCTTAAGTTAATTTATTCACATCAATCACCCATTTATCTTTCTAAAGTCTAGCAATTATGTATCATGTAGAAGATAATCATAACCAATATCCACAGGACCGATCTGTTCCATTTAATAATTGTTTAGACTTTAGTTTCAACTTAAAGAAAGCATGAGATGAAATAAAAAAAGATGAAAACGAAACAAAAATTGGTTTATTGAATTGATAGAAAAGAGAGAAAAAAAAAAAACATGACTTCCAATATGGTTATGATGTATCATTTTTTTTTTCTCTTTTATATCTCTTATTTTCTATTATTTTACCACAGCATAAGACTTTGAAGTAAATAGAGATATAATGAAGTTGTTTGACAAAACAAATGCTTTAACGAACCTGGTTGAGCATGAGCTTGAATAAGTAGAACAGCTAAAACAGCAACGTAGAAACTCATCCACATTCTATAGGTTGACTTAGATCACGTAGTCAACGACTCAACGTGAAGGTAATTGTAAAAACTTTTTAGCTTTAATTTCTCTCTCCGTGTTTAAATCTGCAATATGCGTCATGAAATGTGGATTCTTCGATCAAGCAAAAGGTAAATTCACATAAAACAGATTAAATATATTTTTATTTAATTAACTTAAAGAAAACAGCATAAAAAGGCTGAATATTAGCACAAAAACTTCAATGATTAAGCATAGATATTCTGGTATATGCAGACCAAGAACTGCAGATCAAATCCCGAAACACTTCGAGGAACATGTATAATTTTTGTATCTAAGTGTTCTCATAAGTTCAATTTTTTATATTCAAAAATAAAATTCATTATAAATAATATGATATTATACTATTTAAAATTATTTTTGATATTTTTTTCATAATAGATAGAATTAAGAAAGTTTGCTGTGTATTTTTATGTGTAGGCGTTTGATCTCATATTTTTGTTTTGTTTTTCTTTCTCAATGATATTTTTTATATGGTGATAAATGATATATTTGAGTTTAATTAAGATGCCATATATATACATAATTATTCATAGCTTTAAAAAAAAAAACTTTAAATTTTAATTTTGTTGTTTTGTCATTATATAAATAACACCTAAAATTTAATGTTACCTAATTAATCTTGAGAAACACATTTTTCATAAGTAATTATTTAGCACATTTGAGTCAAATCACTTGCATTAAATGTTAATAATTTATTAATCTTTTTCTTCTTTTGGTTACATTCGTTTTTTATATATTAAAGTATAATAGAAAATAACATTAAATAGAAATTATAAAAAGCAAAAATAAAATAACAAACAAAACTAAAAGTAAACTTTTATGATTCAATTTTATTATGTTTTAATGTTTTTAAAATCATATTAATTATAATTTTAATGATAACAGTGGTACTCTCACAGTTCATAGTCATTAAAGAAATACCACTTAATTTTTCTTTTGTTATTTGATTTATTTTTAGAATATTTTTTTTATTATTATGTACTAATGAGAGTGGATATGGAACTGACAACATTCTTAAGAACCCCCGAGTTCTTCACACTCAATTTTTTATTTTCAACTTTCTTGACAGATAATCTCATATCATCTAAACCAAATATGCATAATCCTAATAAACCATCTCAGATGAATTATCTTAAATAGTAAATCAGCCATATCCAAGAAAGTGTTGGAGAAAATATGTGAGTGTGGAAAGTCTAGAACTATAATTAAAGCTTTATATACATATGTTTTTTATTTTACAGTTAAAGAGTGGGGGATTATGACTAGAGCATGAAAAAAAAATGTAGAGGTGAAGATTTGGCCAACAACAAAGAGGAAATGAAGAAGAAGGAAGAGAGAAAGAGGAAATATGATAATACCTATGCAGTACAGTGATGTGATCTGAATTTCTGGTGTTCTAAGGATACTGCACTTACTTACCATCCATCAAAACTAAGCTATATATTTAGCATAATAATAGTGTAACAGTTTGTCACTTAAAACACAACAGAAAACGACGATGACTTTTGACTCCGTGGTTGCGTTTAACGTTAGATTGGGTTCCATGACCTAACCTTATGATGCACGATAACCACTGAGTCCTTTTCCATTGCGCGGAATTCAAATTCTGGTTCTTATATAATATTCTTAGCGCGTGTTTGGAATGGAGAAAACACGAAGGAAGGGAAGTACTATTTGTTTTCACAATTAGTCTGAAGAAGGTGGTTTAATATGCTTATCATGAAGAGTATTTAACGTTACAAGAGTTTGTCCTCTACTTAGAAGACTCCATATGTTTGTACTGGTAGAAATCATAACGATGACTTGACTTAAAACCTCACTTAAAACACAACAAAAACTAACCTTTCTTTCTTTTCCAACCTCCACAACTACATCTTACAACTTATAATTATTATTGGAAAAAAAAAAAAGATACTGGAACTCAAATGAGAAAATTGAGAAGGAGGTTATAATATATTACTTGTTTGTAAAAGATGATGTTGGTTCGTGTATGGAGCATGGCTATTTTTGGCTTTAGCATATTCAAAGTCAGATAGTTGAGCTTCAATTTTACTGAAAGAGGAATTTTAAACTAAATTTTTGAAGTCATTGCGAATTAGAAAACAAATTAAAGGGTAAAATTTCTATTTTTGAAAGGAATATTTTGTTAATGTGGTTAATGACTAGGTCAGAAAGAAAGATTCTGCAGGACAAACTGAAAACAACAAACCCAGATGACCTGTTGACTCCGTCAAATTATGGTTGCACATTTCCACCACTCGTGTCAATTAATGGGACTATCATATGCTTTCAGCTGCGTTATATCCTTTCTTTACGTGTAATAACTTTTAATAATTTTGGATGAAGATTAAATATTAAATTTAAATGAATAAAATTTTGGACGTAATTGAATAATTTAAACGATTATAAAAAGCATATTAATAATTAAACTTTATTTTTATATCAAAAGGAGACAGGTTGACATGCTTTATCATCTTGTATAATATTATAAGAAAGGGAATATAAATTTTTTTTTGGTATATTATAAATTTATATATGTGTTATATATAATTAAAATTATTTTATTTACTTTATCTTTTGCTGATTTTTTTCCTTCTCGGTTATATGTTTTTATTAAAAATATAATTAATTTAAACTGTTTTTTTCTTTCATGCGGTCTCACTCATGGAAACGTAAGACCATGTCTTGAAGTGGACGCACAACGAACTGTTCAAATTTGATGAATTAGAGTTATTGCTTTTCATACATATGTTCACAATTAATTACACGCTGTGCTTCTCATCAATGGTTTCTGATTTTTTATATAGACATTCTTAATTATTATCTATATTAATTTATTATATAGCAATGATTTATCTTGACAGTTTTTTATCCAAACACAACATAACGACATGGTTGGTTTAAGATGTTTCATTGTTAGCAAAAGCAGCAAATAAAAAGACAAATTATGAATATAAGCTAAATAAATCAGAAGTTGTTGTATTTATATTATATAAATCTATAAAGATTATTTCATAATAAAACAATACTCAATATATATTACACGATAACCCAGAAATAAAAGTTATTACACAATAATCAATAAACAATTTTTAAAAGGGAAGATAGAAGATAAATATGGAGAAAATCTTCATTAATAAATAAAAGTTAACCATAAAGATAAACATGCATGGACTTAACCTTATGGTGCACGAAAAAACCACTACGTTACCACGCACGAGAGATCTAAGAGGGTGCAAACCTAGGGCAGGTTCAGCTGGCAAACACCATTAATGTTGTAATTATAAACACAGCTTCACTAATTATATATAAATTCTCGTGCCACATTAAGTTACCACATTGATTGTACAACTTTAAGACTTCATAAAAAATAATTAAAAAAAAGGGTAAAATTGTATGCAGAAGTACCATTCTTTTCTCGGTAATCGTAATTAAATATATGGTTCACTCATTTATATAAACTTTTATTTAAATTAATAAATTTGAAGTTAAATGTCATGTCACCCTGTATTTTGCTTTGGCTGCCACCCTTGTATAGATTAAAGATCTAATTTTAGGATTTTCTTTGCTATTGAAGCATAATAATTAATTATAATAAAAAAAATATCTTCTTAAAATGAATCTGTGATCAAATTATACATACTCACTTTTTTGTTTGATATTTGACGTACTTTAGCATTTAAACAATATAATTCAATGCAAACTAGGCGGAGAGTTGGTGACGTTTACAAAGAAGCTATCAATCCTTTTTTTATAATTTTTAGAAAGATATACAATTGCTATTTAGTTTTGTTGTTTTTATTTTATTATTGAAAGGGTGACCAAACTACACTGGTGACAGATTTTATTATATGTTTAGGGCCATGGCCCCAAAATTTTTAAATTTTTTTAAGAGTACATTCCAAATTTTTTAAATTTTTTTAAATATATTATTTTAAAATATAAAATATAAAATATATATTATATATTATATTGATATGAAAATTAAATTAGATATGCTTTTATTATTTTATAAAATATAATATTTAATGTTAATAAATAATAAAGCTTAAAATTAATATAATAAAGAAGATAAAAATTTATTGAGATATTTTTTGTCTTTTTTCTCATCGTAAATTAAGTTTCTCACATGTTATTGTCATCTTTATTTTTGTATGTTTTTTTTTTAAGAAAAAGTTAGATATAAATTTATTCTTTCTGCTCTCATTATTTATGTGTTTTCCTTTATTTTTTTTTAAGATGAAAAGATATTTTTTTCTTATCTCTTAATAATAAAATATTAATTTAATAGTTAATATTTTTTTCATCTGATAAGTATTTTGTATATTTATATTTTATGAATATAGACTGTAAAGTTATAATATATCTTTTTTCATAACATTTTTTAGTTTTTCTTTGATTATCATATTATTTTTTTAGTAATTACGTATTTTAATATATTGTTGAAAAATAAAATAATAAATTTTTAAATATGAAAATATTTAATAAATAAAGAGTGAAAGAGATGAAATTAAAAAAATTATTTAAAATGAATTATATATCAAATAGAACCTAAAAACTGTCATCTTTATAAAGAGAAATTCAATACTCAGTACGTCGTCTTCTGGTTTAGACATCTTGTTTAGAGTTGTCCGAATACTTTACACAGCACTATCTTACCAAAGCAGTCGCGAGGTATGTTGGCAAATTTTGAAATTTTTACTTTGTACAAAGATCAAAATCTAATTTAAAGAAAAACAAAAAATACAGCAGTTTTTGAAGCATGAAAGACAACTTATTTTATCAAACTACATAAGAAAAAAGGAAACTAGTAATAGCTCTGGTTTTTTCAAATGCATTATTTGGTAATCAACAAGTGAGGGAACGAAGAAGCATTTATACAAATATCTCTGGGAGAAGGTACGAAGAGAGTAAAAGTTATTGTATGCGTTGGCTTATTCATATAATTTTCCATCATCGAACACACCTTAACAAGTTGAATTTACCTAGCATGAGGAATGAGTTGGGTGCTCAGATTCACATTGAGCGGTTCAAATGAATTTGCACCACTGTTATATTTTGTTCGAGCTATTTCGGTTGCTAAAGTCTCCTTTAGGTCAGACACTATCACACTCATAATTGGCCTTTCGTTGGGACTTAGAGAAACACAAGCTATTGCTATTTCCACGGCTTTCCAGGCTGAGTTAATGTCAAAATCTCCTTCAAACCTTGAGTCAACAATGGCCCTGATATCCCCTAATGCAACCAGGGATCTAACCCAATCAATTATGTGACTCTTTTCTTCATTCCTTGCTATTACCTGCTGGCCTGTGATTATTTCCAAAAGAACCACTCCGAAGCTATAAACATCACTTTTCTCTGTTAATCTATTGGATGTGTAATAACTGCAATTCAAGACAAATCACGAAACCCAGTTTATTTTCTGACGGTGTATGTATGTGATGATATCTCAAAATCTCATTTTCCGAGAAATTAATGGATGGACAGTAATTCAAGTACTTACTCAGGGTCCAGATAACCAGGAGTACCAGCTATAACAGTTGACACATGTGATCTCCCATCAGCTGGGATAATTTTGGATAGACCAAAATCTGATAATTTTGCTTGGAAGTTTTCAGTCAACAAGATGTTTGAAGATTTTACGTCCCTGTGTATTATAGGTGGCTTGCAACCATTTTGCAGATACTCCAATCCTATATTAGATTTTATGGAAAAACAAGTTACGATAGAGTAAAAGAGAGTTCACAAAACTGTCAAAAAGCATAATTTGAAGTTTATTTTCTTACCCAAGGCTGCGTCCACTGCTATATGCAGTCTGTCTTCCCAGCTCAAGAGTTTTGATTTACTGTGTTTGCCTGCAAGAACATGTTAACTTTCTATACGTGCTGATTTTTTTGTTTACTAGAAGTCAGTCATACACAACTCATACAGTTGGGCAATATATGAAAATACCATATCCAGAATTCTGGAATGCAAAAACTAACTAGGAAATTGATTTGCACAGATTTTTAAAAAGAACTTCGTTTTATTTGGGAACTAACCAGAGAGATGTTCCTCTAAGTTTCCATTAGCCATATACTCGTATATGAGACTCTTATTGGTTCCTTCACTACAGTAACCAATAAGGGAAGTCAGATTTTTATGATGAACTCTTATTAGAAGTTTAACCTGAAAATCAAAACCAAAACCATCTTTAGCCATATATACTTATTACTCAGCTCAAAAACCAAATGCAAAGTGATTAATCATTTACCTCTGCTTGAAATTGCTCATAACCACGAAATGATGAAGGGGAAAGCATTTTGACAGCAACTGGAGCGTCTTCGATATAGCCCAGATAAACTGTTCCAAATCCTCCTTTACCAACAATTGTAGTGAAATTGTTGGTGATTTGAATGATATCAGAGTATGAATATTTTTTTTTTTTTAACTTCTTTAATGAGTCATCTTGTTCTGTGTACTGCAGGGAGATCTCACTTTGATCCTTTTCTACCATCCAAGCTGTTAGATATTGTACAATAGTTTGGAAACTCGCAGTTAAAGTTGAATATATGTTTGGCAAATTATCAACAAAAAAAAAGTTATCAGTCTTTTATCATTGTTGCATCACCCACCTTTTGATTTTCTCCTCTTAAGGATCCACAATACAGCTGCCACAGCCACCAGAAGGATCAAAACCCCGCATATTGATGCTACCAAGGGCATAACAATGTTATGTCTGTTCTCGATGCATTGACCATGTTCACAGATATATGGATTTTGACCCAAACTGCATGGAAATCACAGAAGATTTATGTTCAAAGTTTAAGCAGCCTTGCAAGTAGAGTAAAAGTTAATCATGTCAAGTCTGGGGCTCTGATAAATCTGAGTTTGATCACCCTTGAAAACATAATGTCTAATTATAACCTATTACTTGATCGGGTGTTTTTTAAAAGGTCGGATTGGATCCATATTTGGTTTCATCAATGAGCGAGTTTAAAAGTTTATTTTATTCAATTTTCTTAAATTATGTAATATAGTTAGAATTAATTAAGTTTTAAGTTTTATAAATTTAGTTTTTTTTTTTAATTTTATTAAAAAAATTATATATTGAATATCTATAATTTTTATATGGACTATGTTAAATTTAAATAAAAAGTTTAAGAATTCATATGGTAGAAGAAATAGACCGTTAAACTCATTTTAAACAAGCTGTGGAATATTTTAGTGACTTATCATCTGAATTCTTAAAAATAAGTTAGAAAATTTATAGCATATTTTGTCTATATGCTCTGTTAAATACTTAAACAAAGACTTGTATAATAAGATAAGTCAAATAATAACTGAGAATAGTCTTTCTTTGAATTATAATCAATTATAATAATCGTCGTTATAAGCAACCACATTAGGAATGAGTACTTTTAGTAAGATTCATATACCTTAGGGTTAGTGAACCTTTCTTAGATTTTTCAACAAGTGCCGACGGAATTGAACCGGAGAGGTTATTCTTCTCCAAGTTTCTGCCAAAACAAGAAAATATTAATAAATAATCATTTTCTCTTTTCTGACTTCAATTAATGGACCAGTAACTTACAAGATCTTTAAGTGTTGTAACTCAGCCAAAAAATCAGGAACCTCATCGTTTAAGCTATTATTCGATAAGTCCCTACAAAACAAATAATTTAGCGTTTTTCAAGTACGTTTAAATCTTGACTCATCTATTTTTGAGGCAGAATACATGTCGATTCTTCATACATCATAAGTACGTAAGAAAGAATAAAAAGTTTTAAACGAGATATTTTTCTTGTCTGATCTATCTTTGAATCGGGTGAAATAAAAGAAAAAAAAAAAAAAACAAACTAA
>Ga0209589_1005518_pt1 | contig 21444 bp, 10 predicted proteins | sample CowpeawhiteBW_FD_187525 | JGI IMG/M metagenome (GOLD analysis project Ga0209589, IMG submission 187525) | Root nodule microbial communities of legume samples collected from California USA - Cow pea white BW (SPAdes) (version 2) | ecosystem: Host-associated > Plants > Roots > Nodule | place: USA... | reverse complement strand
CATAATTACATAGATTTAAATAATAAAACAATAACACAAAAGTTAGCATACATAGGACTCGAACCCAAGTCCTCTCACACAATTTAAGTACTCTCAACCACTTAAGCTAGTACTTTCCCACATCATACCAACCATAATTTAATGTCATAATTATTTCCCCTCCCGTATTTATTAATTAATTATTTAATTAATTAATTAAATTCTACGGGTCTTACAGAGTGAGCTTAACAGATAAGGCATAAAACTATATTTATATACATATATAAATCACTTATATATATTCCATGCAATCACTCAATGAATTCCCTCAATTGATTCCATATCACATGGCTACAACCATGTCTTACGTGTTCTACTTCTTCTAGTGATTACCTCAAGGTGACTTGCTGTCATACCTATCGGGCACAACTGATAGAGAACGTGCGGGAAATCATTGCTACGGATCACACACCGTAACGCCAAGTGGAGTTCCTAAATACGAACATAGTTCGCAACGTCCCAAGACTACCAAACTCGTCAGTCCATTACTGAGGAGGGCATTCTATCTGGACCCATTTGTATTGGCCACAACCAGCACACTCACACCGGCAACACTTGCCAACCTGAGCCACAACTCAAGAGTTCCTCGTGTTCATCCGCCATCCCGAGCCACAACTTGAGGGATGTCATTCCGAGCCACAACTCAAGGAATGCCACGTGCTTAACCCCTATCCCGAGCCACAACTCAAGGGATACGTTCTGAGCTCAACTCAAGTAACCCAGCAATCCCACCTTTGAAGCATCACCAAAAGTCTTGTAGATCACGCCTGCAGAATCCAACAACTCTAGGCTGCAGCAGCAAAATCGCCAAGCACTACTACCTCCAGACCGCTTGGCGGGGGATGCGTACCGCCAAGCGCCTAGCGCCTCTGCACCACTGTTGCTACACCTATCGCCTGGCAGAGATAACACTACTGCCAGACGCCACACTCTCTCAACCACCCCTGGTTCTACATATATCGCCTGGTAGAGCCCTTCCGATCGCCAGGCGACGCACCAGTAATGTTTGTTGTTCTGGTTTTCTAGGCACCCAGTTTAGTTTGTACTTCCTCCGTTGGTTGTCAACATCTCCCAAGCAACCTTACTAAGTGAATTACGTTGAATTTAATATTTGTATTTAGTCTTCAACGTATCTAATTTCTTTTTAGACTTGAAATCAAGATTTCCCATGCTTAGACAGACTTGGCTTGCACCTTGCAAGTTCATGACCTGCCACTGTTGATCCACTGATACTTACTTATCATCTGCTCTAATTAGTGCCTGCTCCTCCAAAATTTTCCCTAATATAGTTCTTATACCAGGACCACATTTGCACATCACCTCTAACTTAGGCCACTTCCATTAGTATTGCCCTCTAATACGACAATCTGCCTTGCTATCCAAACCTGCTTTGACTTAGCACCTTGACTCCATTGTCATGACTCCCTATTCGCATCTAACACCCCTAGCTTAACATCTTTGCACTCTCCATCTCATGCTCTACCTCTTATCCTAATTTCTAACCAATTTATCCCATATTTCTTTTAACACCCTAAGGGTTCGCAAATCACTTTCCCAAGTTCCCTCGTGGCATGTCCACACACCAAGCATCTAGTCTGACGCTCGTCGCCTGGCCGCCAGGTGATGCTTAATATTCTGGTGACATTCCAGAAATTTAAGCACCCGAGAACCCCCACTCCTTCCCAGTTTTCATCTGCTCTCGGTTTCCCCTCAATTTCCCTTTAATCTGGCTCATCATAATAAAAATCAAAACTAAAGGCATCCATTATCATTTTCCACCTCAATTTACAAACTCATTATTCATGATTCAATCAAATCCAAGGATTCCAACTCTAATTATATCTCATATCAATTTCATACACTTTAACCATCCATCTCATGGAATTCAACAATATAATCCACTCAAATAACCTACGATATATGGAACCCCTTCTTTCCCAATGCGGAATTTACCCAACCACGTAAAAACATTAAGATCAAAACGAAATGGCTCGTATCACCTGGCGGAAATTTATCACCACAGGCAGCTCAATGTATCACAGAAACTCGATTTTCATACAGTTTTCAAACGGTTTATATGCATCCATTCATCATACAGCTCATGCCATTATACAATAGTCATAAAAATACGTTTCAAGCTCCCTTAACCTGGTTTCCTTGCTATTTGCTTGAAAAATCCAAGGTTCTTCTTTAAGGCAACAAAACTCTTCTTAGCATTCCCTCCAATTAGCTCATATGCTTCCTCTCACAACACCAAAACACTCAGAATTCACCCTCTCAATGTGCAGAATGAAGAACAACTCCAAGCTCTCTCTTTCTCTCTCAAAACTCCATTAGTTATGTGTTAATTACTCTTAATTGTCCTAAAAACGAAATTAGCATTAAAGAGAATGTAATTACCAATTAAGGTCACATATGGCCTGCTTTTCCAACCTCCCTTGGCTGCCCACTTAGTTAGGGTTTTCTCTACCCCTTCATATTCAAGCCAAAAACTAAGTTTAGCAAAAATAGAGTTTAATTTGGTTCTACCAAGGATCGAACCCCTAACCTTGCCAATGCCAAATCCATGCATAACCATCAAGTTAATTCATGTTTCTTAACGATTAATAAAATTCTAAAGTTATCTCATCATTCAACATGATCAATCATAACATTAAAACAATAATAATTAAATAACACATAATGGCATACGTAGGACTGGAACCCAAGTCCTTTCACACAATAAAATACTCTTAACCATTTGAGCTAGTACTTTTCCACATCATACTTGTCAGAATTAAATGCCATAAAGGCTCCCACTACCCGCATTTATTAATAAATTATTTATTTAATTAATTAAATTTCGCGGGTCTTACAATCTGGGTTGTGGTGGACTGATTGACTAAGAGTGCTCATTTCTTGGCAATGAACCTGAGGATGTCTATGGCCAAGTTAACCCAACTATACATTAAAGAAATAGTGAGATTGCATGGAGTACCATCGAGTATAGTTTCCGATAGAGATTTGCGGTTCACTTCCCAGTTCTGGCAGACTTTGCAAAGTGCTTTGGGTAGCAAGTTAACTATGAGTTCAACATATCATCCCTAGATTGATGGCCAGTCTGAGAGAACGATTCAGTCGCTTGAGGATTTATTGAGGACATGCGTACTGGACCATTTGGGTGCTTGGGATGAAGTTTTACCTTTGATAGAATTCACATACAACAATAGTTTTCATGCAAGCATCGGCATGGCGCCATATGAAGCCCTTTATGGCAGGAAGTGCAAGACCCCTCTATATTGATACCAAGATGGGGAAGTAGTGCTAGTTGGGCCAGAGTTATTACAACAGACTATAAAGAAGGTGAAAATGGTGAGGGATAGGTTACAGGTCTCTTAGAGTAGGCATAAGGCCTATGCAGACCGTAGGCTGAGACCTTTGGAATTCGCGGTTGGAGATCACGTGTTCTTACGGGTGACCCGAACCACTGTAGGAAGGGCTCTCCACTCAAGGAAGCTTTCTCCTAAGTTCCTTGGCACTTATCGGATCTTGAGGAGGATTGGGCCTGTGGCTTATGAGATTGCTTTGCCTCCTCAGTTGGCCGATCTCCATCCGGTATTCCATGTCTCACAATTGAGGAAGTACGTTTTTGACCCATCCCATATGTTGGAAGCCGAGGATGTACAGATCGAGGAGGATCTTACAATGGAAGTACCACCTGTTACTTTAGAGAATCGTTGAGTGGAGGAATGTCGGGGAAAATCAGTCAGTCTTGTCAAAGTCATTTGGGACCGGAGGACAGGTGACTCTACTTGGGAGCTAGAGGAAGAAATGAGGAAGTCACATCTACATTTGTTTTTTGGTAAGTCTCAATTTTCGAGGTCAAAAATTTTTTTTGTTGGGGAGAATGTAAGACCCACTTTATTTCTACCTTAAATTTTAAGGACCTACCCTAATCTGTTGGGCCTAAGGTTGGCCCATAGGGTGCCCAAAACCCCTAAACCAGCCCTAACCCTCTCTTTCTGCCCACTTTTCAGAAAAAGCTCCCCTCCTCCCTCAAAGAACAGCAGCAACGAGCTCTGTTAGGGTTTGGCCCCATTTCGCGTCAAGCTAACAAACTCCATTCCTAATCCACATAAGTTAGTTCTCGACTCACACTATCTATTCTCCAGCTTATTCTTCGTTGTTCCAACTAGAGTTCTTGTAGTAATATCGTTTTTGGGTTTTGGTGTCAGTATTCCCAGCTCGTAACTCTGTTCCTAGAGTTGTAGTAAACCTCTGTTGGGTGCATGTGTCTTTTGCTAGCATTTTCCAGGTAAGGGAAGCTAAGGTTCTATTATTTTCAAGTTATTATGCATGTTTGGTTTGTTTTATGCTTTGGGTGGTTGATGTATGTTGTTTATTGCGTGATAACATGTTGTTTGCACTATTGTGATGGTTTGAATCTGGTTTTGCACGAGTGGGAGTAGTGAGTTCTGTTGAACTCGCCCAGACAAGCTGGGTGGTTGCCCAAAATGAAAGCTCTCGCTTAAGCGAGGAGCTTTCGCCTGAGCGAGAATAGCAGCAACTCACCTCTCTCTCTCTGTTTCAAGGACTCGCCTAAGCGGAGGCCTCTCGCCTGAGCGAGATGGCCTAGCTTGAGCAAGACCTTGACGTGTTCACTATTCGTAATCTCGCCTAGGCGAGATCTAGTAGCTTAAGCGAGGGGTTCCTCACGCCTGAGCGAGAGCTCCTTAGCCTGAGCGAGATTGACAGTGGTGATTTGATAAGTGTGTGTTTCCAATGATTGGTTGGTTGGTTACTTTATAAATTTATGTACGATGCATGATAATTCTATGGTTGATTGGTGAAGCATGACTATGGTATGGATTAGGACATAATTCCATGAATCTCTTGGTGAGATCTCATGGTGGTGCCTCATGTAATTGACGTAATTCCATGACTCTCTTGGTGAGAGCTCATGGTGCTGCCTCAACTAATGGACGTAATTCCACAAATCTCTTTGTAAGGTTTCGTGGTGGTGCCTCAATATATAATTAAGTAAGGATTCAAATAAGGATTACATCTTGAAACTCTAAAGAGTCAATTAGTCTCACGTAGAGCGTACTGACTCAAGTGGTGAGAGTAGTAGGAGGCCCTAGTCTTTGGCACGATAATGGCCTTAGATGTTTGAAGGCTAACCTTGTGTGTGGTAGGGTGAAACCCATTGACAATGGCTCTGCAGAGTAGTAGAGGCCACCACAAGTGCAAACATCCAGTGAATCTGACTAATTATATGTATCTAGATAATTGAGTCTTAGAGTCTTGCTTGGTTGTTATCACATGCTTGGTTTATTCATGTATTCTTGACTTTTAAATTGCATGCTCAATTGTATGATAAAACATTTTTACTTTAGCTTACCCTTTCTGTTTGCTTGTGTGTTCTGTGTGTGGTTTTCTCCTTTTGCGATGATCATCAATTTATTTATGTGAGCAGATGTGGGAGCCCCTTGTGGTCATCAGGGTGATGGAAACTCTACTACATAGATAATCTTGGGTTGAATCCCCCTTACTCTGAGTACTTTTTTAAGGCACTGTGACCTATGTACTACTTTGCTCTTTGAGCATGTATTTTGAATAACTGTCAAACGTTTTAATTTTGTTCTTATTCTGTTCATGACATTGTAATGTGCCTTGGTTCCTTTCCTAGTATATTTTAGATAACTGTAAGGAGTGACACTATATTCCATGACATTTCTTTTTATATTATTCTATGTGATGTTTCATTTAATTAAGCTTATTTATTAAATGGAACATTACAGTCGTCAAATCACCTTGTACAATTAAATGAGTTTATGTTTTAAACGAAAGTAAGAGGACTAAACCGACCCTAATCTATTTCAATCTATTATTTGGGGGGCTTTAGACTTTGGAAAAACCTCTTGATATGTGAGCCACAAAGATGAACCTAGTTCCGTATGGGGCAAGGTTGGCTTGGGAGCCAAAGAGAAAAATGATAGCTTTACTAAAACTACATTATTATTATTATTATTATATATATATATATATATATATATATATATATATATATATATATATATATATATATATATGACTTGTTTCAACCATTTAAATAAGCATATGTTTTTTTTGTTTTCAATTGGAATCATGAATCCACCAATCAGATTCATAATACCAACCACCACCCACACTCACTCACCACCAACGAGCACCACTATCCTAAGATGAAACACCCGATGCAAGCAAAACAACAAACCTAAACCATTCCACACACTTTCCCTCTCTATTAATTTCAGCAAGGGTATAGTTAGAATTTTAGAAAATACGAGGTGTAAGAAGAAATTCTCCAAATCTTACCTTCTGAGGCCCCTTATAGAGACAATTGTTTCTTGCGCCACATCAAATTTCTCCTCCCAACCTATAAAAAGCTTCCAGCAAATGTTTTTCATAAAAAGAGGAGATAATTGATTTTCAGAAAAAAAAGATCGAAATTATTTATTATATTCCAGAAAATAAATTTCGAAAGTATTATGGTACAGAAAGAAAAATGATACCGTGCAGGAACCAATTGCCCCTTAGAGAGTTGGTCACAGTCCATAAGGTCCTATTGACCTATTTTACGTGGATCCTTTTGGTCTTGTGAACTTCGTTGATCCTATCCACATTTACAACTGTTTGTAGTTTTCTCTGAAGTGGATACTTGCATATTTCATCATTATTTACTAAAACAACAAAATAAAAGTTATATTTTAATTTCTTTTACTTTTAAAATAGATTAAAGTTAAAAAAATAAATAAAAGAGCGACGAAAATATTCAGTAATTAATAAAAATAACTTAACAACAAAGGGACTCAAACAAATAAGTAAAAGATTTCTTTATATTGCCTTGTAACAATAGCAAAATGTTGATACATACATACATACGCATATATATATATATATAAAAGAATATTTAAGTAATACAGATGCAGGTCTTGTTGATAAAAGAGTGATAAAAATATTTGTTTGAACCATATGTGGATACTTTATTTAACTATACTTATATATTGGTAATGATATATTGTTATCCTATAGAAACCACACAAATGATATATTTCTAAAAAGGAATCATGTTTAAAATTTTGGAGGTTAAAATATAGAAATTCTATGTAATAAAAACATATTAAACCCGAAAAAATACTAAAACTAGACAAGAAAAGCTAATATTTAATCGCTCATTTGTTCCGTATTATTATAAAAAAAAATCTTCTAATAATTGCTATGTTTTAAAACATTCCTTGTAAAAGTTAAACGTATAATACTCTTCGTCGTACGTAGAGATTAAAGTGATTGAAATATATATAAAAAATATATATATATATATATATATATATATATATATATATATATTTAACATTATATTTGTGATGACTAAAAGAAAATACTCTAATAAATTAACAGTTTATCAATTTTAATAATAAGTAAATGAATAAGTAAATCAGTTGATTTAAAGAAATCTAAATGTCAAAGTTTGAAAGATATAAGGACTAAAACTAAAAAATAAATCAAAAGTTTCTTTCGAAACTAAAATCTTCATTAATATACAAAGTTACTGGCCGACAATATCATGATTATTATCATATCTCACGAGTAGTTGATGATAAGCAAAAGATTAAAATTTAAAAAGCCATAAAAGTAGAAACCTAAATTCATATATCTAAAAAAATAATAATCAAAGTATAAAAGTGAAACATATGAAAAATAATGAAAATGAAACTGAATTAAACATTAGAGAAGGTGGTGACAGTGGAATTTTGAATAAAATATTTAAGTAGATAGGTAACTACATACCAAACGAACAACCTAAATTTTGGTATATATTAAACACCTGTGTCGTGTTTTTAATCCAGACTCTTCAGTACAGGCCCCATCATCTTCCAAGGTTGGTAAATCTGCAAAGAAAAGGTGGGACCCAAATGGGTTTTCTTCTTCTGTCTCATGATCCTGCACTAAATAGGGAGTAAAATCTATCGATCGAAATGTTTTTTTTTTTTTTCATAATCAAACAACAAAGCTATACTCATTCATTCTGTTGTTCTTCACTCTGGACCCACTCCACGTACTCTTCCATACTATAAAACCTGTCCTTCACTATTTACATTCTGTTCATCCATCAGAGACCACACGTTGAGTAGTGCACAGTGCACAAACAAAATTAACCAATGCTCTCCACGTATTTGTAAATACGACACTAGCTAGTGAATGTAGTTAGGTTGTTTTAATTACATTTTTGTTACAGACCAAAGGAAGTGCAATGGTATGGTATAAAGATCAATCAATGATGGTGTACCTGCACACCTATCACTACAATAATTATTAATATCAAGGATTAATTACAGACACTTGCATCGTGTATACTGTTTTAGACTGTAAAAGGTTGAGCTTATTCTTATTCTTATTTTTAATTTTTTTATCTTATTTTTGGTATTTTTATAATACATGTTCATGCAAGTTTTCTCATAATTTTCAAGATATGTGGCAAGCTACAGTAAAAGCTATTAGCAATGATATTTTAAAAAATCTTATGATAGGAATATTGGAAACTGTGTATTTTGAGAGTGCAGAGGATAGGGTTATGTCCGCAGTTAATAGAATGGTGACCTAACTGTGTCTTACAATTAATATATTGATATTGATTTTGTTCTAATGAACGTATTAATATCAATAAAACGATAGGAACCTACCTCCACTTTCCAAATTTTATTACAAGACTCTGCTTTGCAGGTAGGAGGCTCTGCTACCATTATTTCCTTATTATACGTGCGCCATCCAAGAATTAATGCATTGTCTTACTGACAAGTACGTAACAAAAAATAAAGAAATAATAATAACAGAATTGACTTTATAGTTAATCTAATTTTATAGGTTTAATTATAGAAAGTAATACTTATGACTTCTCAGAAACTGCTATTAAAGTCGACACGTATAATGAATGTAATTTAAAAACATTTTAACAAGCGACGTGACTTTAAACTATTTTATCAAGGATAAATCATGATGATTTTTTTCAAATTTTAATATATTAGAAGTTATACTTCTTTTTTGTATTAATATTTTTTATTCCTGAGCAAGTGGTATTCCTATATAATCCAAATTTCCTTTACAACAAGATGTATAATAATAATAATAATATAACTGTTATTATTTTATTATTATTATTATTATACCTAGTCAAAATAATTTATTTTAAATAATAAATGGAATTAAATAATCTAATATTCAACAGCTTAATTAGTTGAATGGATACTTATGAGTACATTTGAAAAATTGAATATAATTTTTTATTTAATTTCAATTGTGGAGGTTTAATAATGGTTCATAAATATATATGTAGTCAAAAAAATTATTTAGTTCTCTTTTTTTTTTTATTATTATTATTATTATTATTATTATTATTATTATTATTATTATTTTGTTGCTATTATTATTTGTTGATGTGTTTTGTTTATTTGAACAATGGATAATCTTTTGTAGGTAACATCCTAACAAGGGAATTTTATCAAAGATTATTATTATGAAAGATAATTTTCTAAATAAAATAAGGGAATTTTATATGTAACATTTCATTTTTAATTAAACATAATATTATTAAAATAATATATTTTATAATAATATTCAAAAGTAGATAATACAAGATTTATTGTATTTATTATCGTCTTTTAGGTAGTGTTTTGATTAGGAGGAGAATTTGGAGGAGAGTGACGAGATGGATTTGAGAAGATGAAGAGAAGATTTTGGTGTTGTTTGGATTAAGGGATTTAAAGGGATAGATGAAGAAATTTGGAAGAAAAATTTATGAAAGTTTGTATATGATGTGATAGGTATGATAGATTAAAAAAATATTTTAATAAATAAAATTAAATAATTATTATTTTATCCTTAAAAATAAATATGATATAAAATTAAATACAAAAAATAAAAACTATGTTAAAATAAAATTACAACTAATTATGAATATATAAGTAAAGAAAATATTTTTATAAATTATAAAAAATATTTTTATAAATATTTTTATTTTTAATAATATTTATATAATAAAAAAGTAAAAAAAATATATATATATATATATATATATATATATATATATATATAAGAATTAAATTAAATAACTGAAAAGCATAAAGACCATGTTACTTTTGTCTTTGTCAATAACACAAATAGTAAATCATCTTATATCATAGCCTATATGTGTGATTGCTTTCATCATATCTCCCATATAATTTTGGAATCCTGCTCAAATACATTGAAAACCTTGGAAACAAACGTATGCACAAATTGTAAATCCATCCTCACAAAGGAAAAAATAGTGTCATGACTATAAACAAACACAACCATAAAGATAGAACTATAATAATATAACAAATATAACACCCAAGCTCCCTTAGTTTTGAATCTATCCTAAAATTGTACCTAACATGATCTAATGTCTTCCCATGTCTCACACAGTTCACTCCTCATCAAGAAGATGTGTCTTTACACTTGCATTTTCATATGCTCAAACCATTAAGGTGATCATATGCCAAAAGAAGCACACAACACATAACAGAAACAACAAACACGAAAGGGTAAGCCAATTGCAAAAGAAAACATCTCATATCAAATACTTTAATAACAACATAACATTATTCAGTTTCAAGAGTCACAACAACATACATCATAGGACACTTCTATACTCAATATCTAGATACATGCATTGATATCAAATTCACTAGAGAGGTGCACTTGTGGTGGCCTATGCTGCTTTGTAGAGCCATTGCAATGGGTTTCATCCTATCACTCACAAGGTTAATCCCTTTCGCATCTTAGGCCAAGGAAAAGCCCCAAACTAAGACCTCTTGCACCTCTCACCACATAACCCATTCTATTCTATCTGAGTGTGAATGGTTATTAGAGTGTCAAGATACCACCTTACTTGAATCCATACATCAATGCATAGACTAAAGAAATATACATCAAAAAGATTTCCTCCATGGAATCCCCCACTTCTCATCAGTTCATATCATCAACATACATAATTTACACTACATATCAGATTCTTCAAAGTATATTGCACAAAAACTTAACAACATAAGTAAATTGTTCATGATTTAAAAAAATAAAACTCCAACTTCCAAAAAAATTTCAAAAATAAAGCTCTTTCATTCAAATTAAATATAATTGAATCAAGAATGCAATACAAAAAAGAATCAACACAATTGAGTAATTGTGGAAAAAGTTATTCACCAAACAAGTAACAGAGGTCAAAGTTATCAACAACCTAAACTACAGGAATCCTACACGATAAAATTCTCTAACTATATATCTCCAATCGAAGATCTAAGCCGTTAAGGTAAAGAACAATATGTCTAGGACCAGTTGTCAAAATTTTAGCTTGATCCAACGGTTAACAAATTGGGAATGCCATTTTTTCCGAGATGACTCTCACTAGGAAAACAGGGTGCCTCCCATGTTTGGGAAAGTGGCACTCAGCACTACAACTCCTTGGAAACCACTAATTTTGAGTTCTAATTGATTTGACATTTCTTGAATTAATCATCATTTAACAAACCTCACTACAAAAAATTGAGAAAAATATGGCAGTTTTAATATGGCGATTTTGGAAAACTGTCACAATTTGCTTTATAATACGACGGTTTTATGATTGCCACATTTTGTATACAAATTATGGCACTTACAAATGCTATTATTATGTATTATACTACCCCGCACAAATGATTCCCTCGCACTCATTCTTCCCTCTCATCTTAATTAAAGATTTTCTTTCATTTATATTTTTTTATTATAAGAAACTGATAACTATAAGACACAAGAAATTTAAATAATTAAATAAATAAATATTTAATCAATGTGTGTAGTGGGAATCTTTATGACATTTAATGTTGGCTTGTATGATGAGGAAAAGTACTAGCTTAAGTGGTTGAGTACTTGGTTATGTGAAAGGACTTGGAATCCCGTCAGGAACAACACAAAAGCTTAAGACAAATCAAACCTCAATGGTGGCTTTCCCTATCCAACCAATGACCTCTCTTCCAAGCGCAAACCAAGAGCAATCACAACTCCAAACCTTCAAAGATGATCACTAACAGTTCCAGCACTGAAAAGTTTAGAGAGAACGAGATTTTCTAGAAGTATTAAACTGATTTTGCGCTAAAAACGAATCTCTCTTCATTCTCTCTAAAAATTAAAGCTTTATAGCCTGTCAACTTACATATTGAACATTTTGAAATTTCAGTTCAATCTGTTGATTTCACTATACCTAAGTGAAATCAGCTAATTAAATAACATTTCAGCCGATCAAATATGTTAATTGCAAAACTATACCAACTCATTTAACCTATTGAAAACCATTTTAACATATTTAAAGACTGCAACTAGACACAAGACACCTATTATATGTCAAATAGTCTTCAAGTTAAGCTTCATCTTCAAGCTTCAAGAACTTTGCATGTAGTCCAATTTAATGTCCACTTCAAGCTTGATCAATTTAATCAACCTTCATTTATTCTTCATATCTTCATCAAACCTTCATCAATCCTTCACATCTTCATCAAATCTTTATGAACCAATATCATTTTGTCCAAACATATATATCATTAAGAGAAAAAAAATCATTTTAGGCCGACTTTAGCCACCAAAATAACACGTTCACAAATTGTGACTGAAATGGTCGTCGATTTACATAAGTCTCATATTAATGACTGAAGCATTGGTCGAATGAATTGTTAATGGTATTAGTTCGTATAGTGACTAAAATAGCCACCGACAATACTAGTAGCAAAATTTTGGTCACTAAATTGGTGGCTATGAAAAGTAGAATAAATTGTTCATTTTAGACAACGAATTAGCCATTGAATAAAGTAGTTTATTAGAGACTAAATTTGTTTTGTGGTGGCTAAACATGACTCCAATTTTCCACTAAAAGAGATTAGGGACTGAATTGTTTTTTGGGGTGAATCAGCACTTGCCTCCATTGTTTTCAGCTTGCCCTCAAATTAAAATATTTTTAGTTTGCCTCCAAATCCCATTTTGTGTCACACTTGCTTCAACATTTCATGCCACCTCCTTTGATGTGGACCATTTAAGAGGTACAAAATTACTAATCACTTTTACATAATTTATTGTTTATTTCTTCAATATTTTAAACAATGCATACTTATATTCTTTCACATGTCTTTACACTCTCTAAAAAAGAAAATGAAAAATAAAGATAGGGTGGAAGGCTCTATTTGTGAAGCCTACTTGGTGGAAGAAACATCTACATTTGTCTTATTTTATTATCCTAATCATGTTGAAACAAGAAGGACTAACATTCCTCATAACCTTGAAGTAGGTGAAGGTTCTTCTTGTACTCCTCCTACTTTGATTTTCGATTACTTAGGAAGAGAAATTAGAAAATCCATGACTTATTATATGAACCAAAGAGACTTTGATGTTGCCCAGTTGTATGTTCTTCAAAATTGTGAAGAGGTTCAACCATACTTTGAGTAAGATGATGTTCACTCCTTTTACACGCATGTTAGTTAAGTTAATTTGTGTGGTTTGAGTAATTGGTTCCTTCTTTGCAATATTTATGTTAAATAATTATGAGATATTAGTCCTACTGCTTTTGGTGCTCAAATTTATAAGGACATTTCATCCTATTTTACTACATGGTTCAAACAATATGTAGGTTTTTAATTTACCCCTTGTATAAGTTTTATTTTCAGGTTCACATAGTATAATGTATAATCTTTTATTTAGGTTCTCAATCCAAAAAATAATATTCAAGATTTATTATTGGTTAATTTGGCATGGGGTCCTAAGAGAAAAGTTTAGTCATAGCCTATCTATGTTATTAATGGATACAAATTTCACGTTGTTCTTTGGAGTAGAGGCATAAATTCCTCTATGGCATTAATGTAAGAGGAAGCAATGGCAAATTAGAGTCATATTTCTATGGAATATTGTCTAGTATTATTCAATTGGAGTTTACTGGCTTGCCAATCATAAATTTAGTTGTCCTTCAATGTGAATGGTTTGATAATACTTATAATATAAGAATGAAAGTAGATAATAAGTATGGAATCGTTCAAGTAAAGCAATCATGAAGATATAACAAAGCATATGATCCATTCATATTTGCAGAAGCAGAACAATTTTATTACACTACATATCCATAGGGATACCAAGGTTGGTTAGGAGCAATTAAGACAAAACCTTGTACTAGAATTATTGATAATACAACAAGACAAAATTGAGCTTGAGACTGCATACCAAGATTATGAGCTTCTACAACTTCAAGTAGTACTACCTCTTCGATAATTCATGAATTAAAATTGGTTGTAATATTGTGTTAGTATTGCTTTACATTAATATGATTGTGATTTCTAATAATTATAGTGATAAGAGGCAAGATAACTAACACATTTGGTTGTAAAAAACATGTCAGGTTTGAGCCTTTTATCATAATGAGCTTATTTATTTATTGAAAATTGATTGTTCTAATTTCTTTACTCTATTAAATATTATATATTCAATAAGTTTCACTTGTAGATGACATCAAGGGGTAGAGGAGGTGGTCATCTACCACCTAATCGTGGTGGTCGAGGTGTTCATGTTGGTGAGAGAGTTTCACCTAATACTAATTGTCTCATTTCTTCCATTCATCCAACAACCATTGAGTCTACATGTCATATCCTTCAAGAACCCTCACTTCCTATAGTTCAAGAGCAACATGGTGATCATTTTGAAGGAGAATCATCTTCTACTACCTTTTTCACAAAGTCCACTATGAATTAACATTCACCAATACAAGGGTCACTTACACTTGAGTATGAGTCTGTCAATGTCATTGATCAAAGGCCATGGCTTCATGATTGAAAAAGGGAGAAGACAACTTTAATTTATTTGTTATTCTTCATTATGTCATTATTTTGACAATATGTTTGAACACAATTTTATACCGGTAAATGGTCCTTCTACTATAATCTCAGGCATCATCAAGCAATAATTTGATGAATCTAGTCCCACTTAGAATAAAGTTCATATTGACCTTCGAGATAGATGGTTTGGAGAATTTAAGGTAATTTTCATTATGGTTACCTTAACATTATATTATTCTACTATATTTTCTAATTGGTTTTTCATGCAAAAAAAGCATCAATGGAATCAGAACCAAAAGTGAATCATAATATCAATTTTTGATACAAAAGACTCACATATGTTTTAAAATCTAATGAATAAAATTAGGATCGATCGGCATAAGGGTACTTGAATTTCACCAAATATTCGAGCAACCTTGAACCTACATTGGAGTTCTGCAGAATTACAAACCAAAAGTATCACTGCCTAGGCAAATTGGGTTGTTGAGAAAGGAACTTAAACCTATTATGGTGGTTCCATATCTATTGCAGCTCACTTTGAGAATATGGCAATCTTATTATATCTTTATATTTTCTATATATGTAATTCAAATTTGATATATTAGACTTAAGTATTCAATTTTATCTTGTTTAAATATATGTAGACTAAGGAGTTAGAACAACCACCAATTGCTTGGAGGTTGTAGAGAGAACAAAGAAATTAAAGACTGGAGAATCAATCGATGGTAAGACTCATGACCTTGCGATGAGTTTAAACTTTAAGTCATAATTTAATATTTGTTACATGTTTTGTTCAGAACAATAACATTTGACTTCATTTTTAGGAGAAATATAAGCAACGCCGAGAAGAAACCAACAACATCAAATACTTGAAGGATCTTGTTCACAAAACTCTCCTATTACCTCTATTGATGATAATAAAATATATACTTTGTTCTTGTTGGAGGTAGAAATAAGGAGAATGTGTATGGACTTGGTGCATTAAAGAAAAGGTTTACTCCTTCTACATTTGCTTACTCTAGTACCAGTCAATCTCTAATGGTTCATCTAATAAAAGAAATGAATTAAATTATTCATAAATTAAATGGTGAACTAAAAGCTAAAGACAAGACTTTTCAAGAAAAGATGGCGCAAGTGATGCAAGATCGTGAGAAACGGAATGAATGCATACGCCAATAAGAAGAAGATATGAAACTTATTTTACAACACATCATAATTGAAGAATCTTGAGTCAGACTCTTATGGTTCTAGCAATGGAGATGATATATTAGACCATTCTAATGATGGTAGTCCACATGAACATTAGTTATGTTTAATTATATGATGACTTTAAAACTTGCATATGTATTTAGAACTACTTACATTTTGGTTTTATGTTGAATCATGTAATATGAATTTTTATACTACTTTTTTATATATTATATATTAAAGTTTATCGTTATATAAATAATTAAGCATGCAGCATTTATAAGTTGACTTAGCCACCGATTATTATTTTAATTAAATTAAAAATAGTTTAAGGTGACTACAAACTAGTTTTATCAAATTAAAAATAGTTCTTATTAGCAACCAAATTAGCGATTAAAATTTCGGTTACTAAATTGGTCTCCAATAATTTAAGGTGACTAAAATTTTAGTGATCAATTAACAATCGAGATTTTAGTAACAGTTTATAGACCGATGGATATCAATCTACACACACCAAGAAATCAAGCTCCCCTTCCTTTCACACTTGTAGATTTCTTGCATGCGCTATCCTCTCACATTGAGTTTGAACATTGACATTCATAAATATATTTGTTGCATGCAACACAGTTTGATGAATTAAGTGCTTCTTTCTGAAATGTGGTACACTGGTAGATATGAGGAGTGCAAAGGAGTGTGGATGAGTAGATTCTGAAGTAATTTCTGACAGTTTATAAAATGCAGGAAGTGATTGAAAGAGAGAGAGAGAGACATAAATGAAGGGAAGGGAAGGTGGGTTGGGGACATTTAACAGAGGAAAGGTTGCCTGGTGGAGGAGAGGAGAGTGAGGAGAGGAAGAAAGAAAGCATGGTTGTTTCAAGTTGGTCACTGTTGAAGTGTGCATTAAAGTGAATTCAAAGTGGTTTAATGAAGGCAGGTGAACTCGTTTGGGTTTCAACATTGAACCCTGTCCCTTTCTCTACGCCTTTAATGCCCCGGTAGGTAACACCCTCTTATTTCTTTCCTTTCCCATTTTCAGATGCCTCTTTCTTCTATCCAATCAAAACACAAAACAAAACAAATCTCAAAATAAACTAAAAACTAAATTTCCAGATTCCTTTTTATTTTTACCTAGATACCATAAATGTCTTACACAAAACAATCATGATCCAACACTGCATGCAAGATTTCTTGACAGCAAAACTCTTTTTTTAAATATTTAAAAGCAATTGCATTCTTAAGATTCAAATTCGATTCAATAGAACAATATGTAAAAAGATTGTGTCATATTAATTAATAGCTAGAATCAAAATATTGATGTTTTTATTATATCATTTTTTTTATAAATATATTTATTATTTTTGTGTACAAATTGTTTAATTTGTGAAATAAGAAAGAAAAAAAGGTAATACAACAACTTTTCCTCCCCCTCTTATGCTAATTAGTTAAGGTGAAATTTTCCGTACTTGTAGGACCTGTTTTTTATATATATTTTTTGTGCATAAATGTAGAATCTTGATATTTTTAGTATATCTCATTTTACACTCAAACAAATACAGGCTTAGAGTTTGTTTAGTTATCTATAATATAATTGTAAAAGTTTTATTTTTCTTTTCGTTTTTGGTTGAACTAATCTATTAGTTTGCAAATTATTTACATTTTTGTAATATTTTTTATACGTAAAAAAATATATATATAATTAGATCATTCGACCTATATATTAATTTTAGTTGAATCCTTGGGTTAAAGTTCTCTCAGAGTTGGATAAAATTAATATCTGCTAAAATAGAGGAACCTGTTTAAAAATTTGTAAGAGTTTAAATTAAGGATAAAAAGCTACAAGTTTAATATTTACTAATTAGGTCTCTAATTTATTTGAGTGATTTTTCAAATGAATACACAACACTAAATGTGGTGAATACTCGTACTTTTAACATTGAATAATAGTATTTCATTAAACTTTGGAAAAAACTGATCCATAGCTTCATGCGCTTAATAATAAAGTTCTAAAATAAATAAACTTATCTAAACATGTCTAAATAATTCAAGAAGTAACATGGTAATTTACGTCTTCTTTTTTATTTAAAAAGTTTGCAGAGAAGTGCTAAAAACAATACTATTTTATATATACCTTTTTGAAAATAAAAATAACATAAAACCAATTGTATTTTATAATTGTAATTAAATTTAAAAAATACTCTCGTTTTATTTTCAAAATAAACAACTGCTTAAAATTTTTGACTCGTCTATATTTTTCTATTGTTTTCTAAGATATTTTCTATTCTTATCTATCTCACTCGTGCTACGTTAATTTGCTGGTTATTAATTATGCGCTTCCACTGTTTGATCGGTTATGTTGACTCTGCAACTTTTTTTTTCTATGGTCACTCGCCATTATTAAAGACACGAAGAAAAAGGTAAAGGAATTATGAAAAATTAAAATTAGGTTTCGACTCGCAGTCCAAATGTTATCTTTTATACTTTTAAGTACTATATAATTTTTTTTTAAATAAAGTAATATGATAAATTTTCCTGATATGAATAAAATATTTTCCATGTTTTTTTATAATAGTCACTTAAGACCTTTTTTAACTAAAATTAAAACAATTATTTAGTTTTTTATTTTGAAGATATTTTAAAATATCTAATTTTGATGTATATTTATGTGTCGTTATATTTTTCTTTCTTTTAATATAACTTGTTTTTTTTTCTTTATGTTAATGAAATTAAGAATATAATTTGAAAAAAAAAATATTAAGTTTCACGTTAACTAAAGGTAAGACAAATTCACAATATACAAATAAGCATAAACCTCACCTTATAAACATGATTTATGAGACTGAGTTAGACTTAAAGTCACGGTATGAGAACGATAGATTAGAGCTTAACGAAGTTTGATGTTTGTTGGATCTATTGTTCCACTCATTACTAGACTGTTATTAGACCATCCATTAATGTCCAGTCTCACGCTCAAGATTTATACCTCAACGTGAGAGAGTGCATTGGAAGTTCCACGTCGAGTAAAATAATTTACAATATATAAGTAGGTAAAGATATTATCTTACAAGTCAGTTGTGTAGGATTGACTTAGGATTAAAGTCTCATTCTTAATAAAATTAAGTTAGTTTGAAGTTTAAAAATAGGTTTAATTACTCGTTTGTTCTCTATTTTGACTGGAATGTTTTAAGTTGGTACCCACTTTGTAAGGTCCACTTATTTCAGCCCTAATGTTTTAGGGCCTAACCTCCTCTGTTGGCTTTCATTCTGCTCCCAAAGGTGCCCCCAAAGGCTCACTTCCAACCTTTTGGCTTTCATTCTGCTCTCTTTACCAAAAACATCCACCTTACTCCTCTCTTTGTCCCTCAAACAGTGCTCTGCTAGGGTTTGGAGCTCATTCAAATTCAAGTTAGCTCAACCTTATTTTTGCCCATGTAAGTTGTTCGTCAACTCATGCTCTACCTCTCTGGTTTGGTTTTTCATAATTACTGTTACGGTTTCCCGTAGTAACCTCGTGTTCAATCTATAATAGTGTTTCCAACTCGCGAATCTACTATGGGAGCTGTCGTACTCACTTTCTTGGGTGTCGGGGTATTCTGCTAGCATTTTCTAGGTAAGGGAAGCTAGGGTTTACAGCTTTTTTATGATTTTTCGCATGTTTTCTGGGTTTAAATCATATTCATGAGGTATGCTCGTTGTTATGGTTGCTTGGTATTGGTCGAACTGTGATTTAGTACTGTTTCTGTGTTTTGCACGCGTGAATAGTGGAGAACCCTGGTATTTTTGCCCAGGCGAGCTAGTCTCGCCCAAGCGAGAGTACTAGAAGTTACTCCCTGGAACTTACGTGAGCTATCGCTCAGGCGACGAGCTCTTGTTTTGAGCGAGAGACCATCTCACTCAGGAAAGGAGGTCTCGCCTAAGCGAGAGAACGCAAAGGCCATTGTTCCCACTTTTCAAGCTCTCACCTTGGCGAAAGGAGCTTGCCTGAGCGAAAGGAGCTTGCTTGAGCGAAAGAACCTTCTCGCCTGAGCAAGGCCTTTTACCCTGAGCGAGAACTGGGCAAGAATGTGCTCAAGTGCTATTTTCCCCTCTGTTCTTGGGTGGTTTTCACATGTTTGGTTGGATTACTATGTTAAAGCATGAATTTAGTGATTTTGCATGTATTGAATGGTTTGTGGGTTGAAATTGGTGAGTTTGGTATGATTTTGGTATGGGACATGAATGGATGGTTGGTTATAGAAGCTGGTATGGAATTGGTATGCATGATAATTTTATGTTGGTTGATGAAACATGATTTTGGTGTGGTTTAGGATGTAATTCCATGAATCTCTAGGTGAGATCTCATAGTGGTGCCTCATTGGTCAAGACATAATTCCACGTTGGTTTCGAGGTGGTGCCTCATTGGTTAGGACGTAATTCCACAAAGTTCGTGGTGGTGCCTCGTTATATAATTTAGTAAGGATTCAAGTAAGGATTGTATCCTAACACTCTAAAGAGTCAATTAGTCTCATGTAGAGCGTACTAACTCAAGTGGTGAGAGTACTAGGAGGCCCTAGTCTTTGGCAAGATAATGGCCTTAGATGATTGAAGGCTAACATTGTGAGTGGTAGGGTGAAACCCATTGGCAATTGGCTCTTTAGAGTAGTAGAAGTCATCACAAGTGCAAACATCCAGTGAATCCGACTAATTATATGTATCCGGATAATCGTGTCTTGAGTCATAGTGTCTTGTTTGCGAATCTTCACATGGTTGGCTGATGTATGTATCTTTGGCTATAAAATTGTATGCAATGGTATGATGAATCATTTTTCTATTCTAACTTACCCTTTCTACTTGTTTGTATATTCTGTGTGTGGCTTTCTCATTTTGCGATGATCATCAATTTATTGGTGTGAGCAGATGTGAGAACTCCTCGTGGTCAACAAGGTAATGGAGATTCCGCTGCATAGCTTATCTTGGGTCGAACCCCACCTTTTCTGAATCCTCTTTTAAGGCTATAGCCTATGTATTTCCTTGCTCTTGGAGCGATTACTTTAATACTGTTAAACTGCTTTTTTTGACTTGTTATTGACATCGTGGTGTGCCTTAGTTTTTCTTCTAAGTATTCTTGGATAATTGTAAGGAGTAACGTTTATACTCCTTGACCTTGCTCTTTTATTATTTATAGTAATGTTTCATTTAATTATGTTATTACTTAAATGGGACGTTACACACTTAACTTTTTTTTTTCAGTTGCATCCAAACTTTTGGAAAAATGTATTAATTTGGTAATTTAAAAAAAATATTAACAGCATGTCATGTGTCAATAGATATTTTTTTTTTAAAATATTTAAATTTTAAAAAA
>Ga0209589_1005513_pt1 | contig 21460 bp, 16 predicted proteins | sample CowpeawhiteBW_FD_187525 | JGI IMG/M metagenome (GOLD analysis project Ga0209589, IMG submission 187525) | Root nodule microbial communities of legume samples collected from California USA - Cow pea white BW (SPAdes) (version 2) | ecosystem: Host-associated > Plants > Roots > Nodule | place: USA... | reverse complement strand
TTTTTTTTTTTTAATCGATTATTAAACATGAAAATTCTCATAAAATCAATTGATTAAAATAAACAAACAATTCTTGATAATTATGATATATTGAACTACTTTGATAGGAGAAAACTATCTCCAATAAAAAAAAATACATAATTTTTAAAATATTTTTTCTTTTTTGACACTTTTTTTTCTTTTCATTATTTCATTTAATTAAACATGTAAAAAAAAAAATAAAGAATCATAATCAACTAGACAACAGATTCCGAGTATTACAAGAAGGAGGAGAGCCACTCATTTTATTTATTTTTTTCACCTCTTGTACCGTGGTTACTGAATTATTGCGTTGGAAATGCAACGCATGGAGGTGAAGCTCCGTTCTGGTAGTTGGGGTGGTCCCCAGTTTTATTAACACGTGAGAAAGTGAAGAATAAATAATTAAAAAAGATATATTATATAAAAGATAAAAATAGAAATGAACGTAACTCACATGGAGGAGATGTTTTTGTTGGTGTGAAGAGGTTGGTACACAGAGGAGAGGGCAAGATAAGTAAAATTGAATTAAAGTGAATGAGTGATGTTGAGACGCAGTAGTTGGAAATAACAGAACAGAACATAACAGAACGGGGTTGGTCCATGCATGCATAATTGTGCATGGACAATTATTTATTTTTACAGAACAATTTTAATATTACGAAAACATTTAATGATGGTTTGTCATTTTGTAGGGGTCAAGGGGGTGTGAAGCATGATATAAGGGTGAGGAAGGAGTGTTTTACTTCCAGACCAGTTTTCTTGCACCTCTTGGTCTTGCACCTCTTTGGTCTTTCAGAATGGTTTCACCACTTGTAACAGTTGCATGCCTCTTTCTTCCTCTTCTTCTGTTAATCTTTTTCCAAAACCGGAAGGGGAAGAACTCAAAGTTTCCACCTGGTCCAAGAGGACTTCCCATAGTAGGGAACCTTCTCTCAGTGGACAGTACCACTCTTCATCTGCAACTGTGGGAACTGTCAAAGAAATACGGACCCATCGTTTCCCTTAGATTTGGATCAAGGAAAGCCATTGCTGTTTGTACATCTGAATTGGCCAGAGAGGTGTTGAAAGACCGTGACCTCGAGTGCTGTGGACGACCTAAACTACTTGGCCAACAAACCCTCTTCTTCAAAGGCTACGATGTTATCTTCTCTCCATACGGTGAGTTCTGGAGAGAGATCAGAAAGATTTGCGTCCTCAATGTCCTCAGCCAGAAACAGGTCTCAACATTTTCACCCATCAGACACAGTGAGTTGAAGGATATGATGAAAAGAATATCCAGAAACGCTTCATCCGGAAAGCTTTACAACTTCACAGAAGCCACCATTTCTCTTACAAGCACTATCATATGTAGAATTCTGTTCGGGAGAAGCTACGAAGATAACGAAGCCGATGGGAGTAGATTCTATTCCCTACTCAAAGGCTGCCAAGAGATGATGGTTGCCTTCTTTTTCTCTGATTTCATTCCCTCCTTGGGTTGGATCGATACTGTCACCGGAAAGAAGGCTCGTCTTCGTGCTATTTTCCAGGAGGTTGATTCCTTCTTCCAGGACGCCATTGATGAACACCTTGATCCCAAGAGAGTCGTCTCTCCTGAGAACCAAGACATCACCGATATCATTCTTCAACTTCAGAAGCAGCGTACCAGTTCCATCGAACTCACAGACGACGTCGTCAAGGCCATCCTCATGGTTTGTTTCCTTTGTCTTCTTCTCATTTATTATTTCCCTAACAATATACAACATGGATGCATGCGTACTATTTCCGTAACTCACCAAATATAACTAACTAACTAACTAACTTTATGTCATGTCGTGTGTTCAGGACTTGCTTCTAGCATCAACAGATTCAAGCTCGGCCTCCTTGGTGTGGAATATGACAGCCCTACTAAAGAATCCGAGAGTGATGAAGAAACTTCAAGATGAAATAAGGGGTAAGGCAAACGGAAAAGAATTTCTGGACGATGAAGATGTTCAGAATCTGCCGTATCTGAGGGCGGTGATAAAAGAGACATTCAGATACTATCCACCGGGGCCAATTCTGGTGCAGAGAGAAACAAACGAGGACTGCGTCATAGGAGGTTACGAAATTCCTGCAAAGACAACATTGTACGTGAATGCCTGGGCCATCCATAAGGACGAAAACAACTGGAAGAACCCATTTGAGTATTATCCGGAGAGGTTCATGGATAGCAACATAACATTCAGAGGGACAGATTACGAGTTTCTTCCCTTTGGTTCTGGGCGAAGGGTTTGCCCTGGGATGCCTATGGCGATTGCGTCGTTGGATCTCATTCTTGCCAATCTTCTGAACTCCTTCGATTGGGAACTGCCAAATGGAATGAAACCAGATGACTTGGATGTTTTGACAGATCCTGGACTCACAGTGCACAAGAGGAATCCTCTCCATATTCTTCCCAAACGTGTAATCTAAAACTTTCTTATCATTCATAGTTCCTACGTACTACTGTTTGCTTCTTCCTTCTTCTTCCTGCCCAGTCTTACCACCACAACCACAACGTAGGTAAATAAGGGCCCTTTGTCTCTCTGTCTTCTATTTCTCCTTCACTGTCTCTTTAATATTTGTCTTTTCTTTCTTTTGCTTTGTACTCTTCTTGTATTACCATTCTTATATCTTAATCAATGTCATTTTATCATCTAATTATTACGCTAATTTTTCATAACAAATCACATCATCACTCTTATAAACCAGACAGACCCCTGACGTATTCATTTTTAACTTTTACGTATGAAAAGGACTCTCGTATGTATTTCTTGTTTTAGACAGAACCCACCCAAAGAAAAAACTTTTTCTATCAAAAATGGACCAATATGTTTTCCTTCTATCAAAAATGGAACAAGATGTTCCAACCATATGCTCCAATTAACTTTTCATACTCTCTTCAGAGCCAAACAACAATAATATGCCTCAGGTGTTGTTGGTACGAAGCACATATCTACCCAAACGTCAAGGTAAGCAACCCTAATCTAATTATTATGTCATTCTTTCTTTTTTTATTTTTCATATTAATATAAAATGGTTTTTTATCGATGGTCCTTTCTTTCTCCAAAAACGATAAACCTACACTCTCATGTCGAATGTAACGTCCCATTTAATTATTAAACGAAATTAAAGGAAACGTCACGTGATAACAGCATAACAACGCAGTCCTGGGGTTCTTAACATCACCCCTACGAAACTAGGCACACCACGATGCCGAAAGAAAACTGAATACGAATACAACGTAGAATGTAGCGTAGAAATACGGAAAGAGATACATGGGCCATCGCCCTAAATAAAACACAAGAAAAACTCCAGCCCAGATGGCTAAGCTGCGGAATCACCATTCGCTTGTTGACCATGAGAACCTCGCCCAACTGCTCCCATCAACCAAGTTGATGATCATCGCAAGGAAAAACGGCCACATACAACACAAACATATAACGAAACGGGTAAGCTAGAGCCAATCAACATATTCAGCATGCAATCGAATATATTTTCATCATAGCAATCAAACATGTTATGACTCTTCATTCAATACACTACGACTCGACTCGACTCATCCGGATACGTATAACTCGGTCGGATTCAGCGGACGCTTGCACTTGTGGTGGATACCTCTGCTCGACCTGAGCTGCTCGAACCTGAGCCACGTGTTACAAGTGTTACTGTGAATCAAAACCTCTCCCACCACAAGGTTAGCCCTTAGCGAATTTCAGGCCTCCTGCTACTCTCACCACAGGAGTCAGTCTGCTCTAAGTGAGACTAACTGCCCCCTTAGAGTGTCAGGATGCAGTCCTTACCTAGTTATACAGATGGGGCACCACCATGGACACCCACTAACAGGGGCCATGGAATTACGTCCCGACCACTGAAGCGTACCCCCGGAAGTCTCGCCTAGAGACCCCCAAGGAATTACACGCTGACACGGACTAACATACATAAATCAGCAATTAAGAGAATATTAAATTACGTTTTTCAATTCCATATCAACCCTTGAAATTAAGTCCTCATATGCATCACCTCTCAAATCCATACCTCTGATCAATACCACCCCAAAGAGTCTAGGGTCTCATCTCATAATAATCACGTATCCCTTTAGTTCCAACGCATTCATTCATTTCACACGTTAAGTCTCATACCAACCCATTCATTCACAATTCATGAATCATGCCAGAAATATATCTCATACTCCATTACATACATGTCCATCATCACACAATCATACCCAATCAAAACAGATCACTCGGGAGACATCAAACGTCCAAATCATAGCGCAGTCTCGCCCAGCATCTCGCCCAGGCTGAGGGGTCTCGCTCAGGCGAGACATGCTCGCTCAGGCGAGCCTCCCTCTCGCCTAGGCGAGAGTACAAAAAAAATAAGGGCATGGCAACACGGGATCTCGCTTAAGCGAGATCCCTCTCGCTTGGGCGAGTTGCCTGCTCGCTCAAAAGTTGAGCGAGCCGCCCGGGCGACGTTTCGCGCAAAAACCTTAGGCGAGCTCCCTGTTTCATCTCGCCTAGGCGAGAATAAGGCAACCCTAATCTAATTATTATGTCATTCTTTCTTTTTTTATTTTTCATATTAATATAAAGGATAATGATAGAATGCCCCCTTTTTTTGACCCCGAAGTTATCCGCCTACGTGGCAGTTATTATTTTAATAATTTTAAACCAAACGGCAATTGGAAGCAGCGGCAAAGAAAAGTTAGCGTGATGTGCACGCGCTTTGAATTAGATAAAGTTTTTAAAAAAACACATTCGGTTGCGCGTTTTCCCTCGTTTCTTCCTCTCAACTTTCTTCTTGGACCAGAGACGCACAAGCAAGCACAGAGGCATTTGAATCGCAAGGCATTCTCTTCCCCAAAAGGCTATCATTCCATAAAGGTTGGTGTTGTGGGTCGCAGTGGAAGCGGATAGTGGAGTTGTGGAGAGTGGTTTGGGTTGTTGGAGGCGGCGGGTTCCGCGGAAAGTGGTGGATACCGTTCGATTCATTGGTTGGGCGCTCTCTTGTTAGCGTAGTTGTTGGTTGATTAAATGCCATTCACAGATTGAAATAGAGTTTCGACACAATCGAATGGCCATCCAAATAATTCCATCACCATGAATCATCACCAAACTACCTAAATAAGTAATTGGAATTCCAGATTGAATGAAAAACCAACTTTTCTGGTTCCATAATCAAGGGTCCTTTTTGTGATTCCATATCTGCCATTTTACGTTGAACTTTTTGTACATGCAGTACTGCAACTGATTTTACACTGTATTACTACGTGAAATAGGGTTTCGACACAATCGAATGGCCATCCAAATAATTCCATCACCATGAATCATCACCAAACTACTTAAATAAGTAATTGGAATTCAAGATTGAATTAAAAACCAACTTTTCTGATTCGATAATCAAGTGTCCTTTTGTGATTCCATAACTGCCTTTTTATGTTGAACTTTTTGTACTGCCAGTACTGGAACTGATTTTACACTGTATTATTACTTGAAATAGGGTTTCAACACAATTGAATGGCCATCCAAATAATTCCATCACCATGAATCATCACCAAACTACCTAAATAAGTAATTTGAATTCCAGATTGAATGAAAAACCAACTTTTCTGGTTCCATAATCAAGTGTCCTTTTGTGATTCCATATCTGCCATTTTACGTTGAACTTTTTGTACATGCAGTACTGCAACTGATTTTATACTGTATTATTACGTGAAATAGGGTTTCGACACAATCGAATGGTCATCCAAATAATTCCATCACCATGAATCATCACCAAACTACTTAAATAAGTAATTGGAATTCAAGATTGAATTAAAAACCAACTTTTCTGGTTCCATAATCAAGTGTCCTTTTTTGATTCCATAACTGCCTTTTTACGTTGAACTTTTTGTACATGTAGTACTGCAACTGATTTTACACTGTATTATTACGTGAAATAGGGTTTGGACACAATCGAATGGCCATCCGAATAATTCTATCACCATGAATCATCACCAAACTACTTAAATAAGTAATTGGAATTCAAGATTCAATTAAAAACCAACTTTTCTGATTCGATAATCAAGTGTCCTTTTGTGATTCCATAACTGCCTTTTTACGTTGAACTTTTTGTACTGCCAGTACTGCAACTGAATTTACATTGAATTATTACGTGAAATACGGTTTGGACACAATCTAATGGTCATCCAAATAATTCCATCACCATGAATCATCACCAAACTACTTAAATAAGTAATTAGAATTCAAGATTGAATTAAAAACCAACTTTTCTGCTTCCACAATCAAGTGTCCTTTTGTGATTCCATAACTGCCTTTTTACGTTGAACTTTTTGTACATGCAGTACTGCAACTGATTTTACACTGTATTATTACGTGAAATAGGGTTTGGACACAATCGAATGGCCATCCAAATAATTCCATCACCATGAATCATCACCAAACTACTTAAATAAGTAATTGGAATTCAAGATTGAATTAAAAACCAACTTTTCTGGTTCGATAATCAAGTGTCCTTTTATGATTCCATAACTGCCTTTTTACGTTGAACTTTTTGTACTGCCAGTACTGCAACTGATTTTACACTGAATTATTACGTGAAACAGGGTTTCGACACAATCAAATGACCATCCAAATAATTCCATCACCATAATCCCACAACACAACCATTCTTAAAATTCAATAACTGTCTTTATGAGATATGGATTTTGTACCACAGACTTACACAATTTACTTACTAAATAAATGCACTACATAACACCACAAACACTTTAGAAAAGTCATTATTTATTAATTGCACCATAACACAACAAATAGAATTGTACACAACTTAATGTTTCGTAGGTTTCAATTACATGTCTATGTTCTTATAATTAAACAAATGAAAATGATATTTCATTTCCATCAAACAAAACAAAATACATACATATTGCTCATACTCCAACAACTATTTCGGTATCCTTTTCTTCTTCCGACTATAAATTGTGAATAGAGTTTGGATTACACGGCTTTTGAACCGTAACCGTGGATCATTCCTCATACGCACGTACATATCCCTGTTCGTTGCATTTCTGTCTTCTGCAGCTTCACTCAGAACATCCACTTCATTCAAATTCATAGGAGAAACAAATTCATCTTTACTTCTATTTTCCCTCTCAGCCAAAGTTGATTTCAATTTAGCAATCGCTCCACCAAGTTCACAAATATCATGTTCTTGCTGCTCAATTACACCCATAAGCTGCTCCTTCTTTTTCGTTCCGAAAAAACATCACAAAAATAATGGTTTTATTTGGGGAAGAGCATCATAAAAATAGGGGTTTGTAATTGGATAGTAAAACATACCAGAGCACCCTTTGATTTGCAGAAGAAGAACACTTCAAATTAGGGCTTCCAATTCTTCGCACGAAGCTATGGCAGCAATCCGCACTCTCGCCGCACTCTCGCCTTTAGTTTAAACCGCAAAGGAAAGTTCTATTTTTCTAACTTTTCCTTTTTCCTCTCTTGCGCGTGTATCACAACCTCACCATTCACTCCACCTTCTCTCACGCGTTTCTGCTCCCGTTTGGTTAAAAATTATTAAAATAATGACTGCCACGTAAGCGGGTAACTTCGGGGTCAAAAAAAAGGGACATTCTATCATTATCCTTTAATAAAATCACTCTTTTTCTATGTCATCTAGGAGACATGTTTGCTAAGCACTTATATCTCAAAATGAATGAAGGAATTATGAGCGTACATGTTTATTGATCTTGTTCAATTATCAATCTTTCATACGCATGGTGCAACGTCTATTTATAGACCTCACAACAAAAATTCATTGTGATCAGCATTTCTACATTATTCTGTGTCAAAACTTCTTATAAGAGATGTTTGACTTTATATTGACATATTTTACTATTAAGCTCTCTTATAATAATAGGTATTCATTATGAGTAGAAAATATTTGTACTGGAAAACTTTTTCCTATCGTACCTATCAAATCTACCTAGGTTTCTGATTCATACTTTTTATCTATAATCTTCCATCTATTCTTTGTATCAAAATTATATTATTATAAATAAAAATCATAAAACACGGCTATTAAACTCTCTAAAACACATATTTTCTTTTATTAATCTTAAATTCCTTTTCTTATAAAAAAGAATATCCTTAATTTGAATAATCTTTCTTTTTATATAATAGTCTAGTCTAGTATTTAAAATAGTCGTCTAACGCGATTAACAAGCTCATTAAATAATTAAAATTCGATATTTCTATGTCTTAACGATACATCAACAAATAACATATTTAGGACAAATATTAGGGGATTGGGTTATTTTAGTACATAAAAAATAAAAAATAAAAAATAAAAAATTGGTTGCCCCTCGCACACTCTTCAAACATCCCACACAACACAACCCAGTCACCTTCGAAAACGACGTACACAAACGAAACCACAAAAAAAGGAAAAAACAAATAAAATAGAAAACCCTAGGTTTTTCCAACTTCCAACAACCACGCACTTCCAAAGCAGAAAGGGTTTTTCCTTACAGCTTCCAAACTTGCCACTTTCACCACAAAACCCTTTCTGCTTCTTCAATTCAACCTATTCCATGTTCTTCTCCTTCTCCGAGCATCTCAATCCATTTTCTTCCGATGTGACGCCGCACCAAATCAGAGCACAGCCAGTTGTCAAAGAAGAACAACCGCTGTGATTCGTGTTGTGAGAAGGATCGCGACTAAGAATGGAAGCGCGCGTGGGGATGGTGATGGAAGGGGGACAGAGAACCCTCAACGCCGACGGCGTCGCCGCCAAGTTTCTGGCGCAGAACACTCACCAGCTCGGCACGCTGCATCAGCTTCTCGCCGGCGGCATCGCCGGCGCGTTTAGCAAAACCTGCACTGCCCCCCTTGCGCGCCTCACTATCCTCTTTCAGGTTTCTTATATTTTTAATTAATTGCTGAAAAATGTTTTTGTTTTATTTGATTTTTGTTGTATCTGTTTTAATTTTGTTGTGACCCTCTTTGGTATGTGGTTTGACATGTATGGTGTTTTTGAGCTTAGGCTGAATTGGGGAAATTGGTTTTTTAATTCGTTTGTGTAAAGCTTATTTTCTTACTTTTTATTTTTTTAATTAATTGTCGCACATGTAATCACACTCAATTTTTCCATCTTAGACAAATTTTATTTTATTAAAAAAATTACATTTTTTGCTTAAAGATAGAGATACCATAAATAATTATTGGAAAAATAATAAGGGAGAAAGGAAGATTGAACAAGAACTAGAAAACATTTTTAGTTATATTTAGTTTATCGGTCTTGTATAGATCTATCATTCCTTTTTTGTTGATTCAAATGCAGTTTTATTAAGTATTATTTATCTTACTATTCTAGATGTCTTGTCTTTAACAGGTGCAAGGTATGCATTCTGAGGTGGCAGCTTTGAGAAATCCTAGTATATGGTATGAGGCATCGCGTATTATCAATGAAGAAGGGTTTAGAGCATTTTGGAAAGGCAATATGGTGACCATTGCACATCGTCTTCCTTATTCTGCGGTCAACTTCTATGCTTATGAACGCTACAAGAATGTAATCACTGGTGTTCTTTCTATACTGTAAGTGCTTCAGAAGTTATGGCAGCTGTTATTATGTGACTTGAATTAATTTTGTTTATCTGTTGTGTTGCAGCTATTGCATTCACTGATGGGGGAGGATGTTACGGGAAATTCAAGTGCAAACCCCCTTGTGCACTTTGTGGGTGGTGGTTTGGCAGGTATAACAGCTGCTTCTGCCACATATCCTTTGGATCTTGTGAGGACACGACTTGCTGCACAGGTAATTTTATATTTTTGCGAGTTGAGAGAGAACCATCAGAGATACTTCTCTAACCTTTTTTTCATAGCATGAGTGGCTTGGATATAATTTACATCGTGACTATTGTTTGATTGAGCTGAATGCCATTTGTCATTATTTTCTGTTTACTCTTACCTTGCGTATTGAGACTTATATTTTGTTCTTTCAGAGAAATACCATGTACTATCGAGGTATCTCACATGCTTTCAGTACCATCTGTAGAGATGAAGGTTTCTTGGGTCTGTATAAGGGGCTTGGAGCAACATTGTTGGTATGTTCACAATGTGCTTTACTCTATTTTTATCATGCTGTGTTCTTATTATTGACATAGCTATTCATTTTCTGCGATGCAGGGTGTTGGGCCCAGTATAGCTATTAGTTTTTCTGTTTATGAGTGGTTACGTTCTGTATGGCAATCACAAAGGTGAATTTCTGTAGTTGTGTGAAATTTCAGAGTAATTGTTCAAGATGAAATATGATTTTGCAAATGTTACTTAATTTTCTATTCCTTCCAAATGTAGGCCTGATGATTCTACTGCTGTGGTTGGTCTTGCCTGTGGCAGTCTGTCAGGAATTGCATCATCAACAGGTGGGTGACTAATCTGAAGAATTGAACATAACTTTCTTAAGTTTTCATGAACGATATTGCAGAACATGATAAATCATCATTGCCACAATAACCTTGTTACAGTCTTGTGAACAAACACCTTTCTCATTAGGCTAAAACTTGTCCAATATATGATTAGAATTGGAATAGCTATCACTCTTAAAATACTTGAAAGTGAAGTCTCATTTCTTCTCTCTGTGATGAAGTAGATGATTGGGGTGTGTGTGGTGTAATCATGTTGCAAACTTTGCTTGGAATAACCGTTCAGTTACCTGTCTCTATTACCTAACAATATTAGTTTGTCTTATATGCCTGCATTATTTCTTACTACGGGATAGCATGTCATGTCTTCCATGAACATCGGTTTGCTAAAGAACAGTTTTTATTGAAAGAATGTGCTCAAGTAATGCCTTTTCATGATTGCATTTACCAGTTAGAAAGTCATTTTCAGGTTAAAAATCCCATCATTATGACATTATCTAATTTTGTGTGTTTGATGTCTCATGCAACTTGCAGCAACATTTCCTTTGGATCTTGTTAGGCGTAGGATGCAATTAGAGGGTGCTGGTGGTCGAGCTCGTGTCTATAACACTGGCTTGTTTGGTGCATTTGGGCGCATAATTCAAACCGAAGGGGTACGAGGTTTGTACAGAGGAATTCTGCTTGAGTACTATAAGGTTGTTCCCAGTGTGGGCATAGTCTTTATGACTTATGAAACACTGAAAATGCTTTTATCAGGCATTTCCAATTATTAGCATACTAAATTTTCAAATTTACACCATTTATACTCTTGGGTTAATTTGAAAAGTACAATTTCAGGGATTGATCTCTTAGAAGATTAATATCATGATGAATACTTTCTAGGCAGTTTTGTTGAGGTGATTTTTTTTTCTTGTTAATAATGGCAGCATTTTTGTTCTGTATACGTAATTATAATTTGAGTAACAGCAATTATACCAACTTCCAATGTTAGGTTGAAACCATTTTGTAGCTGATAATTTTATCAACAAAGCAGTTCTATTTTAATAGTGCAATTGTGTTTTTTTGTACTAGTTAGAGGAAACGTGGAAGGCCTGTCGTTAGTAATTAAATAGAAGACTTTGTTCTACTTTTGGTTTAGTATTATTAATGTGGAGATTTAGTTCATATGAAGTTTAATTTTACGTTTGGTTTCTTAGAAATTAATGTTACGAATGTTTCCTAATTTATAATTTCTAATAAAAACATAAAACATGATGTGCATTTGAAAACAACAGGATTAAGTAATTCATTGACGTGGAAGTACAATGAGCTTTGATATATATATATATATATACTAGTATTGCACGGGATTTTAAAAATTATAACATTTATTTTGTTAATTTGAATTCATAAAATATTATAGTTATAATTTAATATAAATATTTTATTTTATAAAATTAAATAATAATATTTTGATCGTTTTGAAAAATATGTTTAAATTATTTATATTAGTAAAAATATAGGAGTTTGTGTTTGTATTTTTTTAATTTTTATAAAAATTTGAGTTAAAATTAATAAGAAATATATAATTAATTTTTAAAATAGTTGTTAAATGTAAAATTAGAAAAATGAAATATTTACACAAAAATAAATTTTTAAAATAAATATTAAAGATGAAAGAGAATTTTAGAATAAAGATTAAAGATAAATTATTTATAAAATAATTTATTTTTAAACTAATAATTAAAAATAAACTAAAATAACAAAATGTAGATATGATAATTTTTTTATATTGTTATAGATAATAAAAATAATATATCAAATTAAATTAATCAAAATTAAGAATTTAAATTTAATTTTAAATGAAATAGAAAATGTAAATAAATTCTATGATAAAAGAAAGAGTGAATAGAAACTCTTAAGTAAGTTCTTTAAAAATACAAAAGTTATATCATACAAAATAAATTCTCTAAAAATACAAAAGTTATGTCATACAAAATGTTATATGAAGAATAGATGATATAGAAACGATAGAACATGAAAAAAAAATGTAAAGAGTAAATTCTTGAATAATACATAACAATACAAAAAAGAAAATGTAAATAGCAAATCTAAATACACAAATAGTAAATTACCAAGAAAAATATATATAAAAAGTAGACTTTGTAAAAATATAAAGATTAGATGTGATATAGACTCATCTAATGAAATCATCATATTTTAGTATAAATTTATACTTCAAATTGTTGTTTAATTTTTTTTTCTTGACAAATTATAAATAATAAATATAAATAATTGAGTTCACATTAGAAATACAATCACATTGAATAAATTGAAAACAAATATATGTTTTTTTTATTCATTTGCATTTTTGTTATTAATTAATTAAACATATATAATATGATCACATTTTGAATTTCATTTTGTAGATGAAGGAATTGTCACATATGAAATTAAGTACAATTTTGCAATGAAATAATCTGCTTGTTTTATATAAAGAGATATGAAACATGCTTATCATTTGATTAAATAATTGATCCAATCCTTATTATTTGATATTGATTATGGAATTAAGATATTTTCATATGTTGCAACTATTTATAAAAACTTTTAAAGCAATTTAAAATCATCGTACTAGGGAATTTTGTTTAATTATATTTTCACACAAAATCTAATATTTTTTAATATATAAAAAGACTTATTAAAATAGAATGACACATTATATATAAATATATTTTTTAGTAAAATTCTAAATTTTGATTCACAATATTATGATGAAGCAAAATATATTTTGACTTAACTTTATTTTTAAAATGTTTTTTTTTAATTAATTGATTAATTGTTAGTATGTTTTATTAAGTATGAAAACTAAATAATGTAGTATCAACCTTTGAAATATCAATTTTATAACAATTCATATTTATGTTCAGATCCCATTACTATTCATATTTCCATAAACCAATTGATTGGAAAAAAAACAAAAATAACTCTTGAGCTACTTAAACATAATGTTTACACTGATATAGAAACGTTGGCATCTTCCAAGACATTTTCAGCATAAATTACGAAAGCATCTACATTGCGACCAAACCCTGATACGATGTGACAACATCTACATTTAGGGTATTATATTTTTAATTTTTTAATAAATTTTATTATCTTCTTGAATAAGCTTTTTACCGGTTTTCTACATCTACATCTAAGTTTTTAAATGAATTGTAATCTATGGAAGAGAAGAGAGATTTTCCCTCTTCAAAAACAAAAGAAAATAATTGAGAATGAGATATGAGAACAATTTGTGAAAAACTCAAGACATATAATGGAACCACAATTAAGATTCGGTTATAAAAAAAACACACAATACAATTTTTTTTTCTATATTCATGAAATTAAGAATTAATATAAAAGAGGATCATTAAATAAATTATTAAACTAATATTTCACTATCAATTGAGACCAAAAAATTACCTTCTTATTTACTTTCATGAGTGTAACGTCCCAATTAATTAATGAGCGTAATTAAAAGAAAACGTCACACGATTATAATATAACAACGCAGTCCTGGAGTTTAAACATAACACCTTACAACCAAGGCACACTACGGTGCCACCAAAAATAAAAGAACATGATAAACAGTCTACTGGAACCACAAAGATATGTAAAGACTGACAAATACATAGGCAGTAGCCCTAAAGATATTCCAAGAAAACTAAGCTGTAGAGTCGTCTCTTCCCTGATGACCACGATTATCCCTCGCATCTGCTCCCATCAATAAATTGATGATCATCGCAAAGATAGAAATACAACATACAAAGCAACCAACAAGAAAAGGGTAAGCTAGAGCCAACAATGTTCTTATCATACAATCAAATATACTTTCACCATCCAATTTACATACATCATCCAAGCATGTTGTGACTCTTCAATCAATACACTAAGACTTGACTCGACTCATCTAGATACATATAACCTGGTCGGATTCAGTGGATGCTTGCACTTGTGGTGGATACCTCTGCTCACCCCCGAGCTATGTGTTACAGTGTTACAATAAATCAATTTCCCTCACCACAAGGTTAGTCCTTAAAGAATTTCAGGCCTCCTACTACTCTCACCACAGGAGTCAGTCCGCTCTAGGTGAGACTAATTGACTCCTTAGAGCGTCAGGATGCAACCTTACTTGAATCCTTACCTAATTATACAGATGGGGCACCACCATGGACACCCACTAACAGGGGCCATGAAATTATGTCCCGACCACTAAAGCGCGATCCTGAAAGTCTCACCTAGAAACCCCAAGGAATTATGCACTGACACAGACAAAACATGATCACACAGTCAAATAGTATTCACCATGCAAGGATATATTCATTTTGTCAACCTTTAAAGCCAATACCTTTCATGTTTCCAGATCCAACTCATTCCAACTCATCATAACCCATCCATGCACTTAGAATTCAACTCATCTCGTTATCATGCCACTTTAATAATAACCACCTCATTTAGTTCACATGCCAAGTTCATACCAAACCCATCATCTACAATCCATGAATCATGTCACGCATACATAACACTCCATTATATATTTCTCATCATAGCAATCATACTTAAACAAATATCAACCATCCACGAGCAACAAAGCAATCCAACAGCGCACCTTCTCGCCCAGCCCCTCACTCAAGCTGAAGGGTCTCGCTCAGGTGAGACGTTCTCGCCCAGGCGAGCCCCCTTCGCCTAGGCGAGGGCTCGAAAAAGGAAGCAGAAGCACACGCGAGATCTCGCTTAAGCGAGACCCCTCTCGCCTGGGCGAGGTGCTCGCTCGCTCAAAAAGCCAAGTTGGTCGCCTGGGCGACCTTTCGCGCAAAATTTCTGGGCGAGTCCCTGTTCATCTCGCCTAGGCAAGACTGGCTCGCTTGAGCGAGATTAACAGGTCTCGCCACTGTTCTCTTGTAACAGTCGCACCCACCAATCCAAAATAACACACCAAAACATTGCAAGTATTCAGAACATCAACTCAGCCAAGACTCTCAGCACAAAAGTAAAACAACAGTAAAAACGAAGCACACGAGTGGGTTCTAGCTTCCCTTACCTGGAAAGGGGGTTTAAAAGGGCTTTGGCAGCTAAGTGTGAAAAACACAGCAGCTCTAGGAACGAACGGAGGAGCTGGAAGAACAACGAAGCAGGAACACGGGATGGGTTACTAGGAAACCCTAACTGGAAAACGTGAAAAGAAACAAAGAAGACTAGCACGGGTTAACAACAGTACTTACATGGAGTAGAAATCAGCTTCGATCTAGCTTGATGATGGCAGAATCCTAAACCCTAGCAGAGCTTTCTGTGAGAGGGAGGGAGAGGTGACGACTGAATCTTTGAGAGTGTGAGAGTGGGAACGTTAGGGCAACTGCGGACCAGCTTTATCCTTTGGGCCAGCTCTTTGGCCCATCAGATTTTGGGGCAGCCCTTTTTATTAAGGGTTATAAAAGAATAGGGCCTTACAATAAGAATGGAAGGGAGAGGACAGAGGATAAATAAGAGCAAAAATAATAGATCTTTTTCTCTTCAAAAACAAGAAAAAATAGGTGAGAATGGAATATGAGAACAATTTGTGAGAAACTTAAACCATAATAAATAAAAAAATAAAAAAATATCTTAATAAATCTTTTTATTCTTTATTTTCTATTATGTTTAATTTTATATTTTATTATTTATTAACATTAATTATTATATTTATAAAAGAAATAAAATATTTGATTTAATTATAATATATTTTTTTAATATCTATAATATAAAAAATTTAAAATATATATAATATAAAAAAAAATTAAAAACTTTGGGGAGGCCTTGGTCCCTCCTTGCACCAACAGTGGTCCGTCACTGGTTGGAAGTCTAATTTCAAATCCTACACACAAATAAATTGAAATTGAAATTCTAATAACACATCAAGGAAGGACAAAAGTGCAAATATTTAATTTATTAGTAATGCATTTACATTTAAACAATGAATTGAAAGGTAAGAAATTAAAATATCTCACCAAGTGGATGGCTTGTGAATTATATTTCGAAAAAAGTCTGACTTCAAAATGGATTAAGAAAGGCTTGCAAGTTATGTAATTTAGAAATATAAAACACAACTTGTCTTTCAAAAACACAACCTCTTTTTTTTTTTTTTTTTTTTTTTTTTTTTGCAGCAAGTATGGATTATGGAGTGACCTCGATTCCATTGGTAAGAGAGATAAATGATTTGTAAGTAAAGAATATAGAAGAAGATTCTTACTTATGAGTCATAGATATAAATGTAGTCAACATACTCCCCAGATAAATAACAAAAGTTTTGTATGTAATAAAAAACTAAAATTTCAAAAATAAAAGGTCCTTTTCAAAAACATTAACACATTGAAAAATGAAACTCTCGTGCCAATAAAGTTGGTATTCGAATTGTCAGAACTATCCACCATCACGGTTAACATTTAATGCATATCCTTGGAAGCTATAGAGAAATCATGCATTTTGACAAGAGTTATTAAATAAATGAAAAAAATAAATAAAAAGTTCTTAAGTAAAAATCGGAAGTCGTCTAAAAACTGAAAGTTTAATGAATTTTTTAAGGAAGAAAGATGAAAAATAACCATGGAAACATTAATTAGAGAAAACAACAAACATGGAAAACAACCAAAAGAGGGAGATGGATTTGTTCATTCCGAAAGAGGAAAAAATTAGGTAAAGTTTAATGAGAAAAAAAAATAGATGACTCTAGAATCTTGCCTCTGCCTTCAAAAGCTCTTAAAAACCAAATTTAAAAAAAGAATAAAAATAAAAATAAGAAGATGAATATGTTCTGTCGGGAAGAAGAACAAAACCGAGTTGAGTAAAAATCATACGTTTGATAAGAAAAAAAGAGAAGAATACATACCATTGTTATGGTTGAAAATAAAAGATGAAATCTTACTTGCAACTTTTTTGCTTGATAAATTTGTTTTGACCTTCAAGAGCTCTTAAATCTTTGATTTGTCCACCATTTCATTTATCTAAACAAAATCAAAGTAAAAAAAAAGAACATGAATTTATTCGATGAGAAAGGAGAAAACAATCGAGAGTTGGGTAAAAATTGAAACCTTGATAAGAAAACACAAAAAAAAAAACAATGAAAAAGACATACAATTGCGATTCTACAAAAATCGTGTTGCAAATTTTGTGTTTGAGAGACTTGTCTATGGCCTTCAAGAGCTCTTAAGTATTTGATCTTGTCAATCATTTCATTCGTCTAAGCAAAACCAAAGTTTAAAAAAAAAAACATGAATATGTTTGGTGAGAAAGATGAAAACAATAGAGAGTTGGATAAAAATCGAAACTTTGATAAGAAAAAAAAAAGGAAAAATACATGCAATGTGATTCTTGAATAGAAAAGACAAAATCACGTTGCAAGTTTTGTGCTTAAGAGACTTGTCTGTGGCCTTCAAGATCTCTTAAATCTTCGATCTTGTCCACCATTTCATTCATTAAACAAAATCAAAGTTAAAAAAAAAAGAACATGAATCAGTAAGAAAGAAGAAAACAACTGATAGTTGAGTAAAAATCAAAACCTTGATCACGAAACAAAAAATATCGAAAAATACATACCTTGGTGATTCTTGAACAAAAAGTTTTGTGCTTGAGAGACTTGACTATGACCTTCAAGAACTCTTAAATCTTTGATCTTATCCAAGAGTTCATTAATCACAAAGAAATGAAAGTTATAAATCAAAACAAATTTATCTAGATCAAAGCATAAAAAGGAGATGAATGTGTTCATTCAGTAAAAATCAGAACTTTCATCAGAAAACAAAAACCATAGAAAAATACATACCTTTTGTAGAAGATAAAAAGCTTTGAGAGAAAAAAAAAATCTTGTACAGAAGAAACATTGATGGAGAATAAGCATTGAAGTGAAGAATATTTTATGTTGAGAGAAAAGAATGTTGTGTGTGAGTGCTGTGTGAAATAGAGGGTGAAAGGAAGAGAGCGAGAAGAAATGAAAAGAATTTGTGTGTGAGTGATGGGGTGGGAGGGTTTACGTTTCATTTTAGGTTTCAAAATTTGTTTTTACATTTAATTTTTGGTTGAAAAAATTGTTTGATTGACACGTTAGCTTCTTTGATGTTAGTGGAAAGAAAATTTTAAATTCAAGTTTTGCAGATATATTATTTAATAAAAACTTTGCTCCTGTATAAAATATGATTACCGTTGGTGGAAACTACAACCACCAAAATAAAAGGGTGAGTTAACATCATAAAGCAAAAACATCAATTTTGAAAATAAACTTATTTAATGTTTAAAATCCAGGACATTTAATATATATATATATATATATATATATATATATATATATATATATATATATATATATATATAACCTCTCAATAAAAATCATAAACTTAAATAACGCATCATACAAACTCACACAAAAACATGTCTCACACACAATAGTTAAAAAAACACATAATATCATGTCAACAATACAACCACTAGTGATTAAAATGTCAGGAACCAGGTTTGTAACTATCGCACGCAATTTACCAATAAGTATTCCATTTCCCTTACTTCCAAAAGAGTCTTATGGGCGAAACTCGCATAGGCCACTTCTCATTACTCTCCTCACGAGCCCTAACGAAGTGCAACTCGAGTACCACTATGCAGAGTTACCCTTCCCACTGCTCCCCAAGTGTCCTATAGGTGAAGACCACTCCTTACTACTCCTCAGGAGCCTTTCGGACGGAGTGAACACTCACGCTCACCACTAGACACTAACAAAGTGCCCACCTTTTTCACTAAGTCACCAACACACAATCATATATTTACATGTTATCACATTCACACTAAATAACATCTACGCCACAATTTAGACTCATATAAAATAATACATCTCATATAAACCAGAAGGCAAGAAAGAAACAAGAAAACAAGAATGTAAATTCCTCCTATACCTTTTACATCTAAATGGAATTAACTATTTGAAAATTATATTTTAGAAAATTTAACTAAATTTAACTTAAAATATAATCAATACATAAATAATCTATTTTTTTCTCTATTTTTTTTAGTTACATGGAAGAATTTTTGCTTGTATCTAGATTATACGATTTACAATATCACAAATAAAATAAAGTACTCATGTTCTAATTGGAAAAAAAGAAATGAATAAGATAGTGTCACATGATATAGATTATTTGGAAAAATTATTTTAATCAAACTTTTTTATATCAACAAATTGAATATATAAAAAAGGAAGTACTTGATTTACTTCAATCCATATACATTGTACTTTATACAAAAGAAAATTATATCAGGTAATTTTTTTGAATAAATAGATACATCTCCAAGGTTCTCTAAGAAAAACTATATATTATGTAACCTCCCATGTATGGCTTTAAATGTTTTTCTATCATTGCACCCTAAAAGATACTACTCAACCTTCATATGTTTCACCAATTGTTCTTCCTTTACTCATTGACCTGCCACCATTCTTAGTTATTGTATATCCCTTTTTTTTATCATACTCTATAAAATTTTATTACATTGCTATTAAAGGAGTTTAGTAGTTTAGTATTGCAGTTTTTCTGTTTTTAATAATACCATGGAAGTCCTAGTCTTTAAGCATAGTTACTTGGATTTTGTTTTCTATTACCACTAGCGCCTTTATTTCCATTAAGTGGGTTTTCTTTCAGTTGCATAACAGTTGTGTTTTGATTGACTATTTAACCTAAGAGCATTGTTCAATAAAAGTAATTCATTTCTCTGCAATTCATGTTTTATATTAAAGCATTAGATAAACAATTCTCAATACTATGGTATTTAGAGCCCCTACTTGTAAGACCAGTAGAATTTAATTAATTAAATAATTAATTAATTAATTAATGTAGGAGGGGAAATAATTATGACATTAAATTATGGTTGGTATGATGTGAAAAAATAATAGCTCATGTGGTCGAGAGTACTTTGGTTGTGTGAGAGGACTTGGGTTTGAGTTATGGTTAGCATGTTCTGTTATTATTCAACTAATCTTAGTAACTAATTTTTGAATTAAAATCATTATTATTATTATTATTATTATTATTATTATTATTAAGAAGAACTATAGTTATTATAGTAGTTATTATGATTATTATTACTATTGTTGTTGTTTTTATTATATTGTTATTGTTTTTATTTTTATGTTTAGATATACAATTTTACTTTTATTTATTATATTAGAATCATATTTCTTTTATTTGTCATTCTTATTTGTTTTGTTGTTCATTTATCTTTACATTTGAACAATGATTTTAATTCAAAAAAAAGTTACTAAGATTAGTTGAATAATAAAACTGAAAATAATTTTTTTATTATAAATAAATATTAAAATTTAAAATGTAATAATTAAGAGGATAAAATTGAAAAAATAAAAAAGGACACAAAGAACAAATAATAAACATAATAATAAAATTTTGACATAGATTTTGTATCTTTTGAACTTCAATATACGTTGGATAGTGACAAATAAATATTCATAGCAATTACATTAAATTTTTATATGGTTTAATTAATCGTAAGGTACCCAGTTTGGTACTAAAGTGTCAAATTGGTACCCGCTTTTAAAAAAGTGTCAATTGCATCCCAACTTTTGAAAATTGCTTCAATTAGGTCCCTTTCAAACAGAGTTGACTAACGCCGTTAGTCAACGTGCCACGTGTCAATCTGTGGTTTTTTTGATTTTTTTTAAAAACAATTTTAATTTTTTTTTTAATTTTTAAATTTTTTTTTTAAATTTTTTAAAAAAAAAATAAAAATGCCACGTGTCAAGTCCCTGTGTGTGACACGTGGCATTGTCAGTGCCACGTGGCATTGTAATGCCACGTGTCAGTGTCACTATCAGATGCCATTGTGATGATTTCGATTTAGTCCCCATTTATGTTTTTTCGTTTCAATTTAGTACCTACTTATGTGTATTTGATTCAATTTTGACCTAATAATTTTTAATAATTAAAATATTTTTTAATAAAATTAAAAGTAATTAAGTATAAAAGTTTA
>Ga0209589_1005505_pt1 | contig 21482 bp, 6 predicted proteins | sample CowpeawhiteBW_FD_187525 | JGI IMG/M metagenome (GOLD analysis project Ga0209589, IMG submission 187525) | Root nodule microbial communities of legume samples collected from California USA - Cow pea white BW (SPAdes) (version 2) | ecosystem: Host-associated > Plants > Roots > Nodule | place: USA... | reverse complement strand
ACCACACATAGGGTAATCTATTTATAATAGAGAGAGGTACAAGTAAAAAGAGTAACTGAAAATAAAAAGATTAAATAGAAGATATTGTTTGATATTGTGGTTATCAATATCTAACAATATCTTAATGATATCAAACTATATCTAACAAACCGAATTCAATATCACGCATTGTCTGTTTGTGTGTTTGTATTGTATAATGCATGGATTAGGATACATACTAGTAATCGAACCTGTCCAACCACACTCCAAGAGAAGTCTGGTCAATTCTATTAAGTAGTAAAAGAAAATCTAGACAAGAGCAGATAAAAGGGGATTAGAAGTTCTCTAAAACTATATAAGCAAAATACAGCAGTTAAAAATAACAAAAAATGTAGGAAAATTTCTCAATCTCTGTTAACTCAAAACAATTGGGCACACATAGAGAGACAGAGGATCGAGAGGTACTCATATATGAATATAGGAGCTAAATCTTTACCATAAGATCTAACCATGAATGTGTAAGGTTAAATTAGAGCTGTTTATGTGGGAAGGTGATACCCGTATTTCAATGTCGAGAGAATTTATGCAACCAAATATTTTCCTGTAAACCAATATGATCTCTTCACAGATCATAATGTTTGAGTAAATTTTTCAAAATAGTCCCGTAACATTCTTTCTCTACTTTTTGTATTCCAAAACAACCCAGTTTAGGAAACTTTGTAATGCTCTTGGACATGTTTAATACTTCTGTCTTACAGTGTCATTACAGCCTTTCTTCCAGCATGCTAGTTAAACTCTGTAATGCTAGGAACTCACTTGTATATTTTTCGTTTCATAACAGGTACTGCAGTTGTGATAGTAATGCTAGTTACAACATTCCTTATGATTTTAATCATGATACTAGTGTGGCGCTGCCACTGGATTCTTGTCCTCATCTTCACTAGTTTATCATTGATTGTGGAATGCACCTACTTCTCCTCAGTCCTCTTCAAAGTTGATCAGGGTGGGTGGGTTCCACTTGCAATTGCTGGAGCATTTCTGGTTATTATGTCTGTTTGGCATTACGGCACTGTGAAACGCTATGAGTTTGAAATGCATAGTAAGGTCTCAATGGCATGGATTCTGGGTCTTGGCCCAAGTTTAGGACTTGTCCGTGTTCCTGGAATTGGATTGGTCTACACAGAACTTGCAAGTGGAGTGCCCCACATTTTTTCTCATTTCATTACAAACCTTCCAGCCATTCATTCTGTTGTTGTTTTTGTATGTGTGAAGTACCTTCCTGTCTACACAGTGCCTGAAGAAGAGAGATTCCTTGTCAAGAGAATTGGACCGAAGAATTTCCACATCTTTCGATGTGTGGCACGGTATGGCTACAAAGACCTGCATAAGAAAGATGATGATTTTGAGAGAAAACTCTTTGATAATCTGTTCACATTCGTTCGGCTCGAGTCTATGATGGAAGGATGTTCAGATTCAGATGAATACAGTTTGTATGGACAGCAAATAGAACATCCAAGAGATGGCCTTTTGCATAACAATGGAAGCACAGTTTCTTCCAACATGGATTTAACAATGTCCTCAGTAGATTCAATAGTACCAGTTAGATCACCCCATCACATGAATATTACTGTCAGGTCTTCTGGTCAAACAAGCAACCAGACCGAAGTAGATGAACTTGAGTTTTTGAATAGCTGCAGAGATGCTGGGGTGGTTCACATTCTCGGAAACACAGTTGTGAGGGCAAGGAGAGAATCAAGGTTCTACAAGAAAATAGCTGTTGATTATATATATGCATTTCTTAGGAAGATATGCAGGGAAAATAGTGTGATCTTCAATGTTCCTCATGAGAGTCTCTTAAACGTTGGTCAAATTTTCTATGTATAGTAAATAGCTCCTGTTTTTCTGTGATTGCCATTTTTTTGTTTGCGAAGTTGAGCTAAGGGTAGCATAAGAACAACAACACTTTGCTTATGGTAATCAATGTTTCAGTTCGGAGGAATTGACTTAGAAGAATGATTTTTTTGGCAATTATCTCTTAAGATTTGAAACTTTTGGTCCCAGATGGCTAACTTGATTTTCAACTCATTTTTCTGTTAAAACTTGGTGGTTTATTCTTCTTCCATTTCATACAACCTAATAGATAGGAAACATGAATGTTTAAAGTAAATTACATCTAACCAGCAAATATCATTTGAAATTTTCTTTATTTTCTCTACTAGTGGTTTCAGTTAACAGTTCCCACTTCAGAGGTTAGGTAAGATGAAATAAACAACCTGCAAATTATGGGAATGTTTGGTAGAGTTTACAAAACTTTTTCCAAATACATTGGTGATGCTTTTTAAAGCAAGGAGGACACAAGTAGAACAAAACTTTTGTTGTTTGGAATCTAAGTTTTCTCCATGGCTATCGTCACATAAAGTTAAAACTGAAAGCCAACGTTCTGGTGTAGTGTGGTTTCTGCATATTAAATAAGATCGAGTAGATAATTGTTTTTGTTTTTAGTATGATAGAAAAAAAAAGTTATAATCCTAGTACAAAATTTTTAATTTTGTAAGTTTTGTTTGAATTTTGTTGGTGGTTGAGATATGAATATGTATATACTATTTAATAATTATCACATATTTGTTAAAAAAATTAAGTTTAATATGAAAACAGATTTATTAAGAATTTTTAATTTACAAAATAAAAAATATAATACAATATTTATTATAAAATTATCGTTTTTTTATTATATTAAAAGTAAAATATGTCAAATGTGACATCCCATTTAAATAGAATAATAAATAAAACATCACAACAGTTAAAATAAGGAGCACACGAGATGAATGGTACACTTAACGGGATCCACAATTACAGTCATCCATCAAATGTATTTAGATAGGAACTTAGGCATTTCACCATGCCATAAGCAAACATGAATCTAAGAGTTAACTGTTTTGTAAAAGAGACGGTTCGTACAACAAGGGATTACAAAGGCAATAGAGTCCTAAAACTGCTCCTAAGAGCCACACACAACAAGCCATCTAAACTCCACCACTGCCACCGTCAGATCTTCCTTCAACATTTCCTCCATCTGCTCCCACCAACAAGGTGATCATTGCAAAAGAGAAAGCGAGACAAGAACATAAACAAAAGATGAAAGGGTAAGCTAGTGAAAGATGAATTTAACATATTATAGCAAACAAGTACTTAAAACAGTTCTCAGGCATACATCAAAGTGGCATCAATTCATGTAATAGCAACCAAGCAAGACACTATGACTCAATTATCTGGATACATATACTAGGATCGGATTCACTGGACGCGTGCACTTGTGGTGGCCTCTACTGCTCTACAGAGCCATTGCCAATGGGTTTCACCCTACCACACACAAGGTTAGCCTTAAAGCGTCTAAGGTCATTATCCTGCCAGAGACTAGGGCCTCCCGCTACTCTCACCACTTGGGTCAGTTTGCTCTACATGAGACTCACTGACCCTTTAGAGTTTCGGCATGCGATCCTTACATGAATCCTTATCTTAATATATACACTACACACCACCATGAGATCTCCCCACGAGACTCATGGAATTACGCCTATCTCACAATCTGAATCATGTTTCTCATACAATTCCCACCTCATTTATTTCATTCATCCACTTCTCATGTTAAAATATCACAACTCCACAATTCCATGATCAATCTCATACCAAGCATGCCAATTTCGTTCATAAAATTCAAACACCCAAGCATACTCACATACATCTTAGTTAGGAAGAATAATCTAAACAAGACATGTAACAAATCATCCAAGCAGTCCAGAAAACAGTGACAACACGCACCACGCACTAGCCTCGCTCAGGCGAGGAAGCTTGCCTCGCTCAAGTTGTGGGCTCTCACTTAGGCGAGACTACAACAGTGGCCCCTGGGAGATTTCACAAGCTCTCGCTTAGGCGAGGCCTTCTTGCCTGAGCGAGACAGGGTGTCGCTCAAAACGTGAACTGGCTGCCTGGGCGAGCGCTCGAGGCAGAATCTTGGGCGAGCTTCTGCTATTCTCGCCTAGGCGAGACGAGCTTGCTTGGGCGAGAATACCAGTTCTCCCCCACTGTTCTACGCATGCAACCCAGAAACAATCAAACCAATCATCTTACTTTTGATCTCACACAAGCACAAACATTTTCCAACTCATTTTATGCAACAACAGAAGGAAAAACAAGCACCTACAACGAAAGACAAAGAAAACTAGCTTCCCTTACCTTGCTTAGATGCTAACAAATGCAACAGACCCGCAACTAAGGAGTACCTCAACTCCAAGGCTAGAGCAGTGAGTTGAAACATAGAGCGAAGGCAAACCAAGGTATGAGACTAAACCCTAACCAGATCAACACACTTAAACTATGAAAAGAAGAGGAAAACAGATCCAAAACCTTAAGGTTCAACTTACCCAAGAGTACGGAGCATATTTGAGCTAGTTGGTAAGGAAAAGGACTTATGCCCTAGCAGAGCCCTTTTTGGAGACAAAGGTGTTTAAGGGAGGGGAACTGCTTTCTGAAATTGAGACAAATGGGAAGTGTGAAGGTTTGGCAGGGTATTAGGGTCCTACAGAGGGACTGACCTTGGGCCTACGAAAAGGCCAGGCCCAACCCTTAGGAACAGAAAAAGGGGCTTACATCAAATATAGAGTATAGTTTTTGTTATAAAATTGTAATTTTCTATTATATTAAAAGTACAATATGTCAAATATTTATGGGCAATTTGCCTGCAATTATTTTGTAATTGCATAAATCAATAGCTCATTTTATCCGGTGTTGATTTTTTGTTGAGTTTTTTCTTCTAAAAAATACATAAATGTTGGTATATTAAATCTTTTTTAATATATTTTAAATTTTCAAAATCAATGTCTATCTCTATATTTTAAAGACGCAGTAAAATAGAAAAAAAAAGATATTCCATAGACAATCCAAATTTCTCATTAAATAAGTGTTTCTAAACATTTTGTGCAACCTGCTCCTTTCGGCTGCTTTGATCAAGACCCGGCCCATTTTTTATTTTGTTATTTTATGATCTTTTGTATGATTTGGACTCTTTTTGTAGGTTAATTTTGAATAAAATTTCTAATTTGTTATTGTATAATAATTAGGAGTTTCTTGTTCTTTTAAAACGGTAATTCAATTTTTGTTAAGCTATAAAATTTAATTTTGATCTTTATCTAAAAGAAGTAATACATTTTTGTGTCTGCAACACTTAACATTGTAACAATAATAAAGTCTTTATTTTTCCTTGCAATCATACTCTTGCTTTTTTAATCTGGTTTTTTAATTTTCAGCTAGAATGTAGAGATTAATTTGTTATAGATATATATAGTATATGATTTTTACTTATATTATAATTATGACGTATTTATTTTTTATATCTTTTTGTTGAAAAAAAAAACCCTAATTTTTTTCCAGGTAGACTATTTTGACCGAATATGACTATAATGTTAACATTTTGCTTATAAGATCAATTTCTATATCAGAAAAAGATGGATATTCAAAATTATGATTTAATTTTTAATTTTTATTTAATAAATAATTTTCTTTTGGTGGTTGTCACTCTTCACTATAAAGAATGAGTGATATGAGAATATAAAATATCTGTATGATTTGTTGGAACTTGTTGGGATGTTACAAGATTATATTTTATTTGCTAAAGCTTAATAGAAATGCTTCATCTTATACTGACGCATGTATAAGATCGTAATTGATCAATAAGTTAAGATTTTAAGATAATTATACATCAAACACTTGTTATTTCATAATATGATTATGTTTTATAATTTAAAACATGTCAAAAAATAAAAACTTTACTATATATATCAAAGGACAATTACACAGTAATTAATTATTTTTAGTCACTAAAATTAGTCATTATTTTAGATTTTTTTTAGTGTATTTAAAAATGACATTTTTATGAAAATTATTTTAAAATATTATATAATCAGACTTATTATTATTGAATATTTTTTTTTTTAAATTTAAAATTTATTTTGAATTGATTATTTGAATTTTTTTTAAATGATGCTTTTAAAATAAAATTTATTTTTCTAGAATATTTAAGTAAAATTCGACGCAGAATATTTAGTATGAAAATTGTACGAGATTAGAGCATATCATTTCCTTTTCTTTTGTTTTGACTATTTAAAAATTAAAGAAAGAAAATTAGAAATATTGTGCTTGTGCAAGTATTTGAAATAAGAAATGGTTGAGTCACTCAAGGAGTATTAGTCAAGAGCATCTTGAGTATGTATCAATTAATATGAAATGAAATTTTTGGGCAAGTTTAGGTACATGGGTAATGTGTTGTACACAAATAGGATATCCCCACATTACACGTCCTAGGGATTGATGGAACTATCTAGCTAAGGTACTCCTAGAGTATACAGTTTGGGAAGCTACTGAGATCACATACTTGTGGAACCCACCTTATGCACGACCTGGTCGAGTACATGTTGACCTTGTAGGATGACATGTACTCGGATAGACTGCTTTGCCAAGTCAATATAATCATCCCAGATGAGGTAAAATTAGGTTAAGTGACTCATTATGATTAGTAGGTAATTAAGCCAACTAAACCAAAGTCCAACAAGTAAGGCTCATGACCCTAGTATAAAATGCATGTTTTACAAAGTACATTCTTAATTATCGGCAAAAACTCATTTAACCACATGAAATTTTCTAACTTTAATCAAAATATATTCTCAATTAAAATTAAAAATCCTTAGACTCATTTGATCAACATGCATGTAGATTAACATAATGCTAACTTGCTACAATTTAAGAATCATTACTTTTACTTAATTAAGAGATAAAAGACAAAAATATAAATCACAACAATAATAAAAAGAATAAACCAATTATTTCATTCTAAACCTCAAAATGCATAACGAAATTACAATGGAACCAGCCCTTGAAACTTAGTCTTCCATGGAATCAAACTAACATCAAAATAAAAGATGAGAGGATGGAGAGAGAGGATGAAATTAGGCCCCCTAAAGGGTTCTTAAACTTTTATGTTCAGAACTTTCTTTTTTGCTTCCTTTTGGTCTCTTTATATAGGACTTCATTGGACTTGAATTTGGCTTTTTTGTTAAATATCTTTTAAAATAATCACAAATATCATTTATCTTTATAGTGGTTATGAATATCTAAAAATATTTGGAAAGGTATAGCAGTTTCAAAACTATTTGACAAATATAATTGGTTGATAATTTCTTATGTAATTAAATAAGTTATTTACTTACAAATATATGATAAATTATCACCAACAAATTTTGCATTAATTTTCCAAATCACTATTTGCAATCTTGTAGTCCAAATTTACAGATAAATCCAAATGTAACAATATTTGCATATTAGCCCCTCTCGATGGTGGTGTGTCGCGATGGTTGGAGGCGTGGTTCATGCCTTCTCCAACCAAATGTGTGCAGGTTGTGTGGTGGATTGTGTGAAGTGGCGTGATTTCGGCATATGTGGTGTTGTTTCATGTTTTGTTGTAGATTAGTTGCTCGCGATGAACTGTAGATTCTATCTGGCATTGCTCGCGATGAACTGCAGATTTTGGCATTGCTCTGGCGACATTGGCGTGGCTGCTAGTGGCTAGACGTCAATGGTGTAGTTTTAGAATCCGCCTAGGGTTTTTGGCTGTGGGGAAGGATGGAAGGTTGAAGATGATGACATGGTAGCACTTGATTGGTCTAATTTGTGAGTTAGGATGTTATCACGTGTTAACATGTGGTTGGACATATTTGAAAGGGGTGAATTGCCACATGGCATGATCTGGTTAAGCTGATTTAGTGAGTGGTAAGAGGGGTGAAAATAAATGTATTAGAGGGTGCATAATAGGTTTTTGGGTGGCCCATTTGAAAAATAGGAGTATATGAGTAATACAAAGGGTGCATAAGTAATTTTTTTGAAACTTGCTGATTTTAGCTTAGCTTTATTTGAAGGTGTTTTGTAACTTTAATCAAATTATTTTCACACCTTAAATGAGCTTAGTCTTAACTTCATATGCATGAACAAACATTAGAATATCCAAACATAATTTATGCAACTAAAAAAACACTTTTTTAAGATATTTTTATCTCACAAGCTCAAATAGCTTGATTATCAGATATCCCAATTAAATTAACCTTTTAAGAATAAAATTTAATTAAAAAATCAAAATTAAACATTAAAAGAAGGCATAAATATATACTCATCACTTACACCTAGTGCTTATAAACTTCCACTTGAAAAAATGCAAATACTTAATAGCTACATCTGCTATAATTGGGTTTTAGTAAATAACACATACAATATTAGTATTCCTTTTAGGTTCTAATCAATGGTTGCATGTTATGACCTTTTTACATGTATCTTGTTTCATGAGTGTCATTCAAAGACTTGTCTCATAATGGTGTCCCCACCATAACACTTATTAGATAAACCACCAAAGGGATAATTTATGACTCACACTCCTACAATAATTGTTATTAGGTATATTAAAATATATTTTAAAAAGTAAGCATAATAATGCAAATACCTCCACCTTATTATTGTCACAATTTATAGTACACCTCGCTATAGGAATGAGATATAAAATTTAATCAAATAAGTTGGTGTACTTTAGTTCACCATTTCGTTATTACCCATTGAACTCCATTCCATGGGATTTCCATTCATGTGGAGATGGGTGTTCATTGTTGCAACTAATTTATAAGCTTTAGTCTCATTCCCCTCAATGACTTGAGTATTTGTTGATGCATCAACCCTTTGGTAAGTAGATCCACAATATTTTTTCTGACTAAAAGTCAAGAAAAATAATACCATGAGTAATTACGTTTCTAATAAATTTATGTCTCACTCACGCATGCCTTCTTCTTCATTGAAATTTTTGTTAGAGTCTTTAAATATAGCAACTTGAGTGTCACAATGCATTATAATAGGATATGCTTATTTACTAATGGTAAATCATATAGCAAATTTAAAGAAAAAAATTTGCCTCAGCAATAGCAATATCTAGAGAAATAATCTTAGCTTCCATGGTAGATCATGAAACAACCATTTGCTTAGCATATTTCCATGATACTACATATCCACCCAAAGTAAAAAATACCCAATAGTTGATTTAGTGTCACCAAAATCAAAATCCAATTTGCATTAATATATCCTTCAATAATCTCAAGAAATTTAATATATTGAATGCCATAACTAGATCACAATCACAAATAATATTATCACTAAATGAAAAAATATTACTAGAGGTATCATAAATAATTTTAGTCAATTTATCCTTTAAAGGAAACATTTATAGATTTCATAATAGTATTGTAAGAAATTTCACTAACTTCAAGATAAAAAATCGGGAATTTTTTTTCTTATTAAGAGATATATTATCTTTTGAAAGACACCCACACACTTTAAAATATTTCAAACATGGTTCTCTTTTCTTCCATAACTCATATTATCTCTGACTTTTTCAATATAAGGAACAATGAAAACAAATTTAATAGACCTTTCTCTCTAAGAATGTTATAAAATTAATAAAAAAGGTAAATAACAACAACAACAATAATAATAATAACAACAACCACAATAATAATAATAATAATAATAATAATAATAATAATAAGACAGATATATGGATAAAAGAATATTGATCATACCCAACAATTTTTATAACAAAAAATAAGTAACAATACAAGATAAAAGTAAATGGAGGGAAAGAAGTAGAAATAGCCAGCCTGAGTTGAGGCACGCAAAGTGTTATCCTTAGATAGAGAATGTCCCCACTACAACAAGAAGAACAAAATATTATGCGCTTCTCTCCCAAGATACAGTAACTCATCAGATTGATCTATTGTATCGAAAGATCTCTAAACATTATGAACATCAATGTTTTAAAAGATGATATAGAGAAAAAAACTTAAAAACACTTTTTATGAACTGGTGTGTTTGTTGTGTATAGTGGTGTTTATAGGTATAAAGGAGTAAATAGGAGTAAATTATAATAAATATGATAGTAATTCGATATAAAATTAAAAATCATTCATCCCTAAATAGTATTTACCCATAAAATTAATAGTTTATAAAAACATTAGTAACAGTAAGTGTAAAACCCAGAAAATGGTATTTTAAGAGTGGTAGTGATTTAAAAATAGTGAGACTCGATTATTTTAATATTAATAGGTTTTAGTATAAATAGAATTGTTATAATGAGTTTCATTATTTTTAAACACACAATCTCTCTAGAAACCATTTTTCTAAAGTTCTCTGACTTCTCCTTAGGAGTTCTGTCGCTTTGTTTGTTTGATTGAAGAACTGAGACCGCAAGATTGATCCTCTTGGCGAACTCTTCAAGTTGGATCGATCAGTTTCTCCATTCACGTAAGTTGGGTTTTCACCCTCTTTTTGGTTTATTTCTCTTTTTGTTGCATGTGATCTCTCTTCTGCTTGCATGTGACGTTTTAATCATTAGTATGAGTCTCTACTGATCAATGATCATAAGGTATGTCTTGACCATTCTTGTGATGTTTCTATGTATAGATAGAACATCTGTGGAGTTAGAGATGTTTAACGTTTATAAAACAGTTTAAGTAGGATAACATGTAAGGGAAGCTAATTTCACTATTTTAATTTATATAAACATGATAGAATAATAAATCTTGTAGTTGTGCTGTGATTGATTTTGGTATCTGAGTTGTTAAATAGTATGTGATGTGGGAAAGCTAAGGAATCTAAGTTCTAAATGATGTTATTTGGAAATGTTGTTGTTTAAGATTGTAATTAAGGTCAATTGGTAAGAATGTTTGGGGTAAACTTGATTATGATTTGTGCTTGGTATCTGTGAAGGTCCAAGAAAAATTTAGAAATGCCCTTAGAACTGTAGAATTATGCAGAAATCTGATTTTGTAGAGTTATGCAAACCTGCAGGGCAAGCATTTACTCATTGGATGAGTTTCAAGTTAGGGGTTCACTAACTTTTAACTCGTTGGGTAAGGAAATATTCGCTGGGCGAATATTTGGGAAAACCTTCCCTAGAGCTCCAATGATAAACTCGTTGGGCGAGTAGTGTATCGGTGGGCAAAAATGTACTTTTAGCCCAGCAAGATATTGGTTTCTTTAAATTTGGAAGTTTTGAAATTTTCTATGAGTGATTGGTAGATGATATGGATTGATGTGTGAACACGTGTAGTGGTGATGTTTAAAAAGTTTCAAGGGAAATTCTTGGTGATGGTGTTTTTAGTGTATATGAGATCTCTAGATAGGAAAGTATTATGAATTCTGATAATCGTTCACACTCATATAGAGTATAATGAATTATGTGGTGAGAGTGGTAGAAGATCCTAGTCTTCAGGCGTATTGGGCCTAAGGCATAATGAGATTAACCTTGTGAGTGGCTGGGTGATAACCCATTTTCTCTAAAACTCTGTAGAGTTTAGAAACCATCACAGGTGCGGACTTCCTTAGAATTTTATATCAAGCTCATGATCCGGATAATTGAGTTTAGTGTCAACTGCTTGTCTAATATATATGTATGAATATCTCTTTTGCACATTAGCTTACCCTTATTCTATGTTTTTATCTTGTGTTGTTTGTTGTTCTTTTACGATGATCACCTATTCGATGGGAGCAGATGTGGTTGCAGTTTCTGAGGGCACCTCTAAAAGATGAGGAGTCATCTTTTAGGTTGATAGAAGGTTTCAGTGAGAACTTTAGCATGAGTCAATTTATGTATAGAGATTATTAGTTTAATTTAAGTGTATAAATGATATATTTTTATAGTCCTATCATCTATAAGACTGTATTATCATATTTTGTATACTAGAGTATCTGTTTTGAACACTATGATGAAACACCCTATTTTAAGTTGCTAAAATTGGAATGTTACACTAAGATAATTTTTTTTTTAAATTATGTTAAATATTTCCAACAGAAATTACCACACAAGGATGTTAAACGAAAAAGTATTGTATTTGATCGCCTAAAGCAATATGCTAAAATTGGAATGTTACACTAAGATAATTTTTTTTTTAAATTATGTTAAATATTTCCAACAGAAATTACCACACAAGGATGTTAAACGAAAAAGTATTGTATTTGATCGCCTAAAGCAATAGGGCATTGGCAAGAAAATTTTCTCCATTAGCTTTGTTAATGCTTATGCTAACAATACCTTACAAGATATTTTAAAAAGTTACCTCTGTGTTCAAAGAGATTTATAATGTGATGGAAGTTTTTTTCAAGTAAGATGTCATGCTTATACTCTTAATTTGATAATTTAAGATAGTTTAAATTGGTTTACAAAACACTTCATAATAATTATTTATAGTAACTATTAAGTATGTTAAATCATCAAATGAATAACTTTCAAATTCAAAAGAATATGTTAGTCGTGTTGTCATAAATATAAGCATCGATTTAAGATTATATATTACCATAAAATAAAATTGGACTTATTTGATACTTAAAAGTACAATCAAATATAAGAACTTTTGAAATTCTCAAAATAATTTATGAAAATTATCAAAATTATTCATCTAAGGAAGGAATGGAATAATGAAAACGAAATATGTCCATTCTTAAAATCATTTTAAGATCACAAACATGAACATATTTTTCCACTTCAAACTTATTTTATATAAATTTGGAAACTTTAATTTATCACTAAAAAGAATTTGTTGAGTGAAGAGAAGGGTCGTATATATTGAATTATAAAACAAATGTTAATTTTATAATGTATTTTTATAAAAAAAATAAATCTTCTAACTTAGAAAAAAAATTAAAAAAATGTTAGAAAATTGTAAAATGTTGTTCGGAGAACCTGCAAAGTGTTCTCTTTAATATTTATTTGATATGAAAACAAGTTGTTGATAATTTAATTAGAGTGTAAAGAAGATGTATTATTTATTGTGTGTAATAGTGTTGAAATATGTGATTTATAGATACGTAGGATAATTTAGCATTTGAAAAAACATATGATGAAATGATTAACATCATTAACTTTTTGGCTGCACATGCGAGAATGATGCAGTGATCATAAAAGAGTGGCCTTGTCAAAGCTTGACCCTTCCATTAACAAAATAAAGCGTAAATAAATAAATTAATTAATTAAGACTACCAAAACTGAATCTATGGAACACTGAAAAGCCACTGTAAGAATAGTTTTGTATGAAAAAGGTTGAAGTGATAGTTAAGGTGAAGAGTGGGACCCACTAATACTTTTGCATTAACGAGGCACTCCACTTAAACTACTATTTCTCTCTACTCTACACTCACTCACCCACGTGCCACTTGCTACTGTGCTATAATTCATTTTTTATTTCTATAATTTAAAAATTCATTTTTATTAAACCTAAGATTATATTATATTAGTTTAAAAGTACTCCACTGATAAAAATTACAAAGACCAAAAATTACTTATTTTGAATCTTTGGGTGTGAAAGTGAACAAAATAACAAAGCTTGGAGAAAAATTGCAGAGCTGTGAAGAGATAATCCAAGCTTTACGCACACAATATTTTCAAAGCATTATTAAAATTATTTAAAATTGGCAATTTAATAACTTTGTACTGTAAAATCATTTAAAAATTGTAGATTAAAAAAAAGTAAAAAAGAAAAGAAAAAAGAAAAGCAGAAGATATTGTATATATATTTAGCTGCAGAGAGGTACAAAGAAAACTGGAAAAAACAAAACAAAAGTATTGATGCATGACATATACTACTGCTTTTGCTCTGCCATCAGTCCATCACCTTGCCTCATTATTATTTGTCATCAAATCAGATGTAATCATTTTTCTTATGCAAAAATCAAATACTACATTTCCATCCATACATAACTGAATCTAATCAAATTATACTCATCACGTGGCTGATGTATATTGCAGTCATATTCCTATTATTCTTCCCTTTACTACTTTTCTTTATTTTATTTCACAATTATTCATATTCATAATTTCTTTTTTATACCTCTTTCTATCACACATTAATCATATATCTCTTTTCCACACTTTTATAAAAATTTTCAAACGCAAATCAAGTTTCTCCAGTGTTATTATATAAGGTCATGTGATGGTACTGTACATATATATATATATATATATATATATATATATATATATATATATATATATATATATATATATATATTATAAAGGTTGTTCCAACAGTGAAAGAATGGTCCTATAAGAGAATGATATATGATTCACATTAATGCAGAATCCACACCGGTCTCATTTTCATCCAAGTTGAAATCACTCACTTACTTCACTCTATCATTCACCATCATCAACAACAAGAACATTGAACATTCAGATATATACAAGTTTATATGACACAGAAAATGTGGCCTTTAAGCTCTGAAAAGAACAGCAGCATGAAGATGCAGAATGAATCTGGCACCTCCACCAGCGCCGCCGCCACCACCACCACCACCACCACTGTGGCAGCGAAATCCATGGTTTCGGCATGCCACTGTTGTTGTTTGGTGACGAAACTGATGAGGAAACTGAAGAGGCGAGGGCGCACACTGCGACCGAGAAGTGCGAGTCGACAAGGTTCGTTCCAATGCCGCTACGATCCGTTGAGCTATTCCTTGAACTTTGATTCCACTGGATGTGGCAGCTTAATGGATGAAGATTACTACAAGTTCTACGCTTTCTCTTCCAGGTTCGTGGGAACTCCAAGAACAACTTCTTCATGCCCCGTTCTTCATCTACAATCTGGGAACTCCCATTAACCGCCACAATCAATCTCTTCACTTTTCTTTTTTTTCTTTCTCAAACCCTCTTTCCAATGATAACGATGGGTATTGTAGGGATCTAAATTCTAATGTCTATGAGCTTTGTTCGTAAATGATATCAGTTATCTTATCGTTAGTTTCGTTAATCTTCGAACATATTCATCGGTAATATCTTGAGATGTTGATTTTCATGGTTTTGATTTTGCTGTGTCGTCAACATGGCATGTTACTACTACAAATTCATTTAAATTTCATACTAATTAATAAATAAATTAACGAATCTTTCTATTTAAATCTTTTCTTCTGTCTGGAACTTGAACAATGAATATACATGGTCAAAGAGAACGAAGGAAGGAAGAAACTATAAAGATTAACTGAAAAACAAAGCCTTGGAGCTTGCGCCATACGATTATTTTAAATAGGATTAAAAAATATTCATACCATATGGATTTATTCTCTGGAATAAAGTCAAACGATGTAATACGTTACCTATTATTCGATGATAAAATATTCTGTGCATATATTCATCACAACACAACCTATCTTTATGCCAAAAAGTATAATTAATTATTTTTAAATTACTTTTAAATTCGATTTTCATGTAAAACTATTAGACTTCATTATTTATTATTTATAGAAAAATATTCGGTGATTATTAAATTTTGACAATTTTTTTTCAATTTTAGATATGAATTTTAAATGATTTTTTATTTTTTAATTTTATTTGTACTCAATCTTTCAAAATAACTTAAATATGACACGTTATATTATAAAAAGAATTATCAAAATTTAATAGGCAAATTATCATTATTCTTATTTATACATATTAGGTGGTAATTTAGTAGACAATTTTGTAGACAAATTTTCTTTTTTTTTTTAAACACATTTAAGTTTTTCTTATACGAAAAATGTAAAAATGGAATAGATAAACTTACGTTGTATAAATGAAAGATGGACAAAAATGATATATTTCTTAATAATGAATAACACATATATTTGTACAATCAAAAGAAAAAAGTAAAAAATTGTGGACAAGAACAGGAGTTGAAAAATGAAGTGGAGTGATTGAACGTAGGAAGACATAGCAGTATTAAATGCAGAATGAAGCATGGGGATGTTGCAGTTACTAGCATTGGTGAAGTTGAGAAGGCATTGTTATGAAGTATTTTAGAGAGAGAAGTGTTTCTTGAACTATGGGTAGCCATGTGCAGTTGAGCTACTTTCTCCAACCACACATAGGTTATCAGAGAAGTTACCAGACAAAACTCCGCAAAAAAATGGTCAACAAAATTACATCCAACACACATGCCTCTTCTAGGTTTTACCTATCACACTCTCTTTTCTTTTTCTCTTTCTAGTTAATTAAATATTTCAATTTATGCATTTAAAAGGATATTTTATTACAACAAAGGAAAAATGGGTTAAGAAGAGAATGACAGAGGATAAAAATAAATTATATAATGGAAAGAGAAAAGGGAAAAATAGATTGTAAAACTTATTTTCTTTTCTATATATCGTGGATCGATATTGTTTTTGGGGTCAACAAATTCAGCACCAGCATAGTCATTAATTATATAAGTTTGTATGTCTGTTTAGTTTTTGATTTCTTAATATGATTCCATGCACAAAGATACAGGTGACAGCAAAATCCATAACCACAACACAATTACTTTAAAACTATTCTCAAGGTACCTACCTATTCAAGTCTACTCAGTCCAAACTATGGTTATTTTTTTTCCTCCTAGTTTCTTAAGTTAGGAAAGAGTTTTAGACTTTATAAATAAGAGGTAATTCAAATGACTTTTAGCTAATAAGACTCGATTTATGAATTCTAAAATTTTAAATTTTAACTTCTTGAATTAAAAAATATTTAATGAAACTAATTAGAAAACAAGTTGATAAATTGTAAAATAATAGAAAAATATACAATTACATATTTTTTATCATATAAATAAAATTTGTACTTTTTAAATCAAGATTTTTTTTATTTGAATAAGTCGTTTTATTTAAATTAATTGTTTCGATGACTTAATTAAATTAAAATTTTTATTTGGGTTTAAAAGTTGAAATTTATTTTATTTATAAATTCATACTAATGTCACATTGAGTTTCTTTTTTATAATTTCCATTATGTAATGTTAATTTTTTTTTATTTGAATTTCACAACAACAAAAAACTTAACACAACTATTCAATATTCTTAAATACATTTTTATATTAAGCAAAATTAGTAAATAAGATAATCTTATGATCTAGGTAATAATTCAAAATAATAATAATAATAATATAGAAACTAAAACTAATAAAAAAATATTAATGAATGAAAATTGACCAAGTTACGATCTAAAATCTAGTTAAAGTAGTTTATAGTTTATAAAATATTAATATACTTGAAATATTTATAAATATGTTTTTTGTGTTAGTTAAACTAACTTATAAATTAGTAATATAAATTAGGTTTCTTAATCCCATGCTACTTTATTGACTTCTCCTTAATCTAATGTCTTTAAATAATTCCCACAGACTAGTGAGATTATTAGAAGTTGCACTAGACCACTTGTAGTTTTTATTTTTTATTTTTATAGTTTTTATTTAAAGATTAAAGATGGTTTGGCACAATGTGTATAGCTAGTGATGTCTGCAGCTACGATAATAAATCTCTGACAATGAGCTCTTCTCCACATTAATTCACATGCTACCTTTACATTCACTAAATTAACTTTCTTTATAAAAAGTTAAATCTATTATTTTCTTAATCAAGAAAACTCAGTGGATGTGTGTTATATTATGCAATACTGTGATTCTCTTAATTAGTTTATATTTGTTTATATCATCGCAGTGGAAATTTGGGAATTGGAAGAAACATCATATCATTGAATATAAGTGCAATTTAAGACATTTTATCCACATTTTTAATTGTGACAATTAATCTCTTAATATATAAGCAAACTCTTGTATTCTTTTAAGTAAAGAAGTTAATTAATTTTTAACAACGATGAACCCTTTTATACATGGATGTATTTTAACTAAAATGTAATAAAAAAAACATGTGATGTATGAATTGGGTATATATTATATTCAGTTATATCATTTTCAAATATTTTATTTCAATAATATAAATCTGATTATTTTTTTCTTATATTTAAATTAATTAATACTATTCCAGTGCGTTATATATGTATCCTTCTGCTGAATGGTATCCAATAACTCAAGAGGAAATATATATATATATATATATATATATATATATATATATATATATATATATATAACAAAAAACTTTCATTTAATTATTCAAACAATTTAAGAGTAAAATTCAAAAAGCCATAAATCAAAATGTACATTACTTTATAATAACCTTTCTCTAAAACAAGGTCATTTACAAAATAAGTTTTTTTTCCGAAACAAATTCAAAGCTCCTCACTGTTATGCATCTAAGTCAACATTTGCAACTTCCATAAATCGACATACATCATAGTAGTCAAAATGTTCAATAAAAAACAAAGTGAAAGTGAAAGAATCAATTTGTGGAACTTACTTGCATCTTGTGAGACAACATAGTTATGTTCTCATTATTTCAAAAACTTTATATGTCGCTTAACAATGTTAGGAATGAAACATAATGACAAAGTGAAACATGTGACTATCGACGAAGACACTCTATCTGGATAGATCCAGTGTTTCGACAAGTTGGTCGTCATGCATACAAGGAGTTGACTCATGGGTTAACTGATGTTGAATTCAACTTTGCTCATGTGCATGTGTTAATCAATTGTGTTGAAGTTCAATCGTACTTTGAGTATGTTCTAATCTCATTCTCTACAACCTATCAAGAAATTTTTATACTCACTAATTGTATTCATATCTAACAGCTCATTCTTTGTGGCTAAGGAAGTACTTGAAGGAACTGCCTCTGCTCGAATACACTCAAAGTTCCCTCATCAGTTCTAACATCAAGTATGAATGGTCCAATTAATTAAACAAATTGTTGCTATCAAAGTTGGTGTAACTCTTCATTGTGACAATTTCATAGGTTTATAACGTACCATTAAGTCCCAAAAATCAAGAGTTAAGTGATTTGAAAAATTAGCTCATGAGATGCGTCAAAGAATGACATACGTACTTTGTCAATGGGTACAAATTTCATATTATGCGTGGTCCAAAGGAAAGAAGACAATTAATTATGGTGTGTACATCAAGGGCCTTACAAAGGGCAGTTATGATGATTTTTATGGGATAATTCACAAAATATATGAGTTAGTGTACAACATTTGTACTTCTTCAAAGAGAGTAGTTGTGATTTATTGTGAATGGTTTAATCCTTCTATAAGTGGTAAAAGAGTGGATCTTAGGTATAACATTGTCAAACTTGAAATGAGTTGAAGATATCGATCATTTGATCTATTCATTCTAGCAAAATAATGTTAGACAAGTTTATATGTCCCATATCTAGCATTTCGGAGCATCGACAAATGTGGTTGGTGTGTTGCAATATAAACTAAGCCTAGGGGTCGCATTGAGTAAAATGAGGTGGAAGATGATATCCCCTACCAAGTTGATGAAATGTCACATGTGTAAGACCTAGGAAAATAATTAAAATTTCAATAAAGGTAGTCTGGGTGTGGGAGATATTGTTTAAATTAATAAATAATAGTATATACGAAAGTGAAGAGTATTATAGTTGGTTAGAGCCTTGTTATGTGTTAGAGGTCATGTGCTTGATTTCTACCATATGCATTTGATGTGTTATAGTTTTTTTTTCTGTATTTATTTTAGGACATGTTATGTGGGTGTAATTATTTTTGTAATCTTTGTTTTGCATGTGTATGGAAAGATAAATGTGATATTTTGTATGGTTTGGAGTGTTGGTTTGGAAATTAAAAGTAGTGAGTTCGAACCTTGGCTAGAGCAAAAGTATGTTAGTTTTCTTTTTAGAATTTTTGTGATATGTAGGAAGATGAAGAGTTGAAGGTAGATTACATTGATCGATCCTTGCTGCCACGAGTGTTTACTCGCCCATCCGACTATAGGCCACCACCTATAGTCCACACGTGGGAATAATCTTGTCACTACAACAATCCGTAACACCAAGTGGAGTTCTCAATACGAACCGTAGTCTGTAATTATCCCAAGACTACCAAACTCGTCAAATATTACCGATGAGGGAAATCTTCTGGAACCCATTTGTACGAGCCATGATCTTGCACATTCTACTGGACTTCCAAAACCACCAAGCTACAATCTTGAGTAGCCACATGTTACCCAAATACAAGTTACACTCGTAACTGGGCCCCCAACAAAGCATCACATCAAGACCTCCCTCCGAAGCTATGTAGAATCCTCCACGCGATTCAACTTTGCACCCACAACCGCTTGGTGCATCACACCCGTCTCCTAGCGTTGCTTGGTTCCAGACCGCCTGGCAGAACCCACACGCCGCCAAGCGACAAGCGCCTTCCAGTACCTCTATCAGTCCAATTTCGCCTTGCGGGATCACCCCTGCCGCCAGGTGCTACGCGATTCCAATGGCCCTTGCCATTGTTTGGATCTCTATCGCTTGACAGCTCGTCTCGCGTCGCTAGGCGCCATACCAGTATCACAAATGCTACTAGTTTTGGCATTTTAGATAGATCCTAAAAGACCTCAAACATTCAATATGTAATTTATAACACAATGTCAACTATCCAGTCATACTCATATGCCTGAATCACACTTCAACACATTCATGGTTTCACAATTTATGTCATGCGATCATTTAATTATCAAGGTAATTCCTTAATGCATGGTTGATAGAGGCCGTACCCCACCAAATTAAAACATATTAAATGCAGTACATGAAAGTGAACCAAGTCGTCTCCCAACGACCAATATTTTCATTCAAAGCGAATTTTCCAGATGAACACAACAATAAAACATAGGGGGGTTTTGGCAGATTCACACAAGTTTGCTAAATTCTAATCAAAACTGAATTAAATACACAATTCAAAACGTACTGGTCCCTTGATTCCACTGAAAATCAACCAATCACAGGTTACTAAATCAAGTCTCTTATCCAATTTACTCTCATGAAATCTGAATTAATCAACTATGCGAAAATTAACACAGTTTCATTATGCCATTAAGCATAGCACACATCCTTCTTTCAATTTCACACACACACACAGATTAAGCAACTGTGGCCAAAACCCGAACTCACTAAGCATGACAAGGATTCTGAAATTGTGCAAAATATGAACCCACGATTAAGCATCACAAATTCCATTTCAAAAGCTACGAAATTGAATAGGATGAAGAGAAATTGGGAATTGGAGTGCATTGCAAAACATCAACCTCATGGTTTCAATTCAGTTTCTTCAAGGAACCAATACGAAAAACTTAGCTATACATGGAAAATGAACAATCAAACACTTCAAAACTCCAATAACAAAACAGAATCAAGAACCCTATTTTATGAAATCTGAAAAACACAATTCAAGAGCAAAAATAGAGATTTCAAAGCTTAAATGGAATGCAAAACGGTGTTGTCATATATAAATGCGAAAACCCCATGAATGGGTATTGTTCCAAGTCAATAAAACTCACAAAACGAACTACCCAAGCAAGAAAACAAATTCCAAACGTAAAACCCTCAATGGGTGCTGTCAAATATGCATAAAAACGGTAAAAATGAGCCAAAAACGTGAAAAACCGCAAGGGGGGCGTCCATGGAAGCTTGGAGAACGAAAATGGAGGTTTTGAAGAGAGGTTGAAGATGATGGAGCGGCTGGC
>Ga0209589_1005504_pt1 | contig 21482 bp, 10 predicted proteins | sample CowpeawhiteBW_FD_187525 | JGI IMG/M metagenome (GOLD analysis project Ga0209589, IMG submission 187525) | Root nodule microbial communities of legume samples collected from California USA - Cow pea white BW (SPAdes) (version 2) | ecosystem: Host-associated > Plants > Roots > Nodule | place: USA... | reverse complement strand
TTTTTTATTTGCTTTATTTTTTTTTTTTTTTTTTCCCAGTAAGTTGTTAAAGTGGCAACCGGTTATCATTTTTCTATTGCTTGGATGAGTATGTTTTCTGAGGCAATAATGAAATGAAGTTTGTTCACCTTTAGTTAGGATGCATGAGAGTAATAAGTTTGATTAAGTGCTTATTCAATTAACCTTTATCACGTGGGGGCTTAATTGTGTGTTTGTTAAACTAGCCGAAGCTTATAAGCTGAGTTAGGCGCTGAAAAGCTGAAAGTATATAAAACTAGCTTATTCAATTGAAAGTATTTGGTAAAATGAACCAATAAGCTAGCCAATTGAATTGGAAGTGTTGGGTAAAAAATGTCATAAAAGGACATATTTAGTTATTTGAGGCGAAAAGAGATTCCAAATAAATTGTTGTGAATAAAAATGAAAATTATAAAAGAAAGTTAGTAGCTTATATATAAGCTAGCTTAATTTCATAAGCTGCATGAAGTAGGTTGTGTAAGCTAGAAATTACTAAAAAACTCGTGTAACAAACAAACTTTGGATCAAAGTAGCTTATAATCTAGTCAAAGCTCTAAACTGAGCTTATTTTTATAAGCTATACATGAAGCATACTGCACTATTTTCTTAAATGCTTTGTAAATATTGTAATTGGTGGTACTAAATATGTACAGTGTTATGAATCATCTAATATTTTGGTCAATAAGCTCTGATCTTCGCTAGTTATGGGCAGCTTTGATAGTTCATGATGCTTGTAGGAAAATTTATTGTGGCTTATGTCCCTTCCTGTCAAGAAAAAGAATATTATATTGCAAGTGCGTGTGAAGAAATATATGCCCCTCCAAGTGCTTATTTTTCATTGTTCGGATTTACTGTTCAGGCTCCATTCTTCAGAGGTACGCTGATTCTGCTTTTCCATGCGTTGTTTTTCTAGGCTAATGTTCTCCTTTTAGCTCTTTGTACACTACTAAATTATTTAATGAAAGTTTTAAAACTTTTGCATGTTATCAAATCAAATAGACCCTTAAGTTTTTTTATGACTATAGTTAGCCTAAAACTAATTATTTATGTTATTTATTGATTCTCTTAGGTGTTTTAGAGAATCTTGGAATTGAACCAGAAGTAGAAAGGATTGGCAAGTACAAAAGTGTAGGAGATCAACTTACCCGTAGAACCATGTCTGAAGATCATCATGAGATGCTCACTTCATTGCTTGATAATATCTATACACATTGGCTGGACAAAGTCTCTGCTGCTAGAGGTGCAAGTGTATTTAAAGACCAACTTGAAACGTGAATCAATAAATTAACTTTTGAGTTTCTGCATATTCTATACAGGAAAGAAAATAGAAGATATTGAAAACTTCATAAATAAAGGTGTTTATCAAGTAGAGACACTTAAAGAGGAGGGCTTCATATCAGACATAATCTATGAGGATGAGGTAAGACTGATTACTTGCATCTGTCAACCTGCTAACTGACGGCATCATTAAATAATCATATAGAGTATGTGTATGACAGAATCTCATAAAGAGGGGTTTTGTCCAGCTCATTTACAGTCTGTTGGTTTTATTTGCTTCTTCATTCAATTAACCTGTGAAGCCTACTTCATTCATATGTATTGTATTGATAATTAACATTGGTGAACAATTCTGAAGGATATTATCAAGGTGGACTGATGCTTAAAAGGATAAGAAACAATGAACGTTTTGCAGGTTATTACAAGGTTGAAGGACAGACTTCAAGTAAAAACAAATAAAAATCTGCCTATGGTTGATTACAGGTATTTTTTTTTCTTCTAGGTCCTTAAAAATCTAATATGGTTTACATTGAAGCATGCCATTTATTCAGAATAGACAGAAGTTAACTTTAAAGTTTTCTACAAACCCATAGTCTAATAAAATTATTGTCTGACTGTTCAAATTTTTGTTCTTTGTCTTATTTTATTTCCGTTTTTAGAAATTTATAGTTTGAAGGCTGTAATAACTTCCATAATCAAATAAGGTTGCCAATAAAAATGTTATTTATAAAACATGGTTGTTTCTTTATTCTTTCCCTCTTATTGGAGATTAACCTATAACCATGGATTCCCCTCCTCCCCCCGGCATCATGGGGAAGGTTTTATTTGATCTTTAGGTTTTGAGTACGACAAGTCAGAATCTGATTCCACTGATTTTAGTATATTGCTAGGATCCAATTGCAAGGTATTGGACTTGAATCCCACATTGGGCTCTCCAACTAAGATAGCTACCTTTTGTGATGTGGTTCTCTCAAGGTTCTTATCAATCAGTACTGTAGTCATCCAACATTTATCGGTTGCAAATGAGCAGCCCAAGTGGTGATACTAACATTGCAATATAAGACTTACTATATCGCTTCTTGTTTCCCAACAGATTAATAATCTGAATGTATTTTTTTATAAATTAAAATAACCTAAAGACTCACATTAGCCATATGTTGATATTTACTTTCCTCAAATGCAGAAAATACTCCGGAGTTAGGAAATCAACTCTTGGACTATCAGATGGTAAAGACTTAATAGCCATCATCCGAGCTTCTGGGAGTATTCGTCGTATTGAGAGTCCACTAGGTGCCCGTAGCTCAGGTATCATTGGAGAGAAGTTAATTGAGAAGATACGCAGTGTAAGAGGTACACTTAATCATACAAAGTTACCTTCTTTAATTCGATAACTATTTCATGGAGTATGGTTCTTTTCGTTAGTGCTACATAATATCTATTTTGATTTCATTAGAGTCACATTATTAATTATTTTAACATCACTGTAACAAACTGCAACAACTATAGCCTCATCCCACCCAATGAGGTTAGTTGCATAAAATCAAATGTTGTCATTCAGCTTGCTTAAAAATCAAACTCTCAGTGATATTATTCTCTGTGATCTAATGATTTCTTTCTATATCTTTATTTTCCCTTATCCCTTTTTCATACCGTTAAAATCCATGTGATCTATTCTTTTCATTGGAGCCTTTGTGACACTCTTTGCACATGCACAAACCATCTTAACTGGTTTCCTGTCATTTTTTCTTTAACAGGTTGCATAGTAATATATTTTTTTATGTATAATCATTATTGTATGTTCTGATTTCTTATGTGCGTCTTAAGATTTTCATTTATTGATACTCCCATTGTATCTTTTGTTGTGCCCCTTTAAAGTTCAATTTACTGAAAGTATAATTGTTCGGATCATGTAAGAATTTCCCTTTGAGCATGTTAGACACATAGTGGTCACAAATAATCACTGGTTTCTTTCAACAGTTTAATCTCCCATCTTGTTTATTGTGTGTGACATTATTAATTTTCTAATCATTTTGTAATAAACATAGAAACTTGTGGTATGACCTCTCTAGATTTTGCTCCTAATAATTTATCTCTCTTTTACTTAAACTGGAATGCATACACTCTATCTTGCTTCTAATCGAAAAGAAAATCCTTTCATTTTTAAGCTTTTTTCTACTAATCTCAAGCTTAGAGTTAACCGCTTTCCTTAATTCTTTAATTCCTTAATCCAAACTTTATCATCCCAAAAAAATCTTATAGTTAGAGATAATATTCTTGAATGTCCCTAACAAGCCCATACTAGACTATTAATCGAGCAAGTCTTGACGTAAATCAATCTTTATAGAATGGCCTCAGTCTTGCTTCTAGGAGCTCTCATACTAATAGTTGCAAAATTAGACGTGTACTAGTAGCTTGAATGTAAACCGCACAAACACTTTGTTTTCGGAAACCTTCTAAAATACTCATTTGACCCTTGATCATATGTATTTTACCAGTCAATCAAAGCTATATGTCTTTGTTTTTGCATTTTTCAATGAATAACTTTTTGTTGTGGATCTTCTTGGCATAAAACTAAATTGGTTCCTTGCAAACTTAATCTCTTAGTTTATGTTCAATCACATTTTCTCATAATTTCATAGTGTGACTCTAAAGTTTATCTATTTTGTAATTTACCAATTCTGAATATCTTTCTAGTCAAATTGCTCTTCTTTAAAAAGTGAAAGAAGCATCATAGCTTCTTTTACTTATTTGGCATTTTCATAGATCTTGAAATCTCATTAATTTCAAGTCAAATGATACCCTAATTTCCCTTGCAATTGCAAACTTAATCGGAACACCATTAGGATCAACAACCTCCATATTTATCCATCCTCTTTAATGGCTTCTTTTACCTCTCCAACTTCAATTCATCAATAGTAAACCAAAATTTGTTTTTCCATTTGGATTAGTTATTCTTGCCTATTACAGGTCAATCCTTGTTTATTATAGAAAAGCTGATAAAAATAGTTTTTCAATCTCTTTGATATTTTCATCTATATATAACCGAAAATTTCCCCTCTTCATCCTTAGTACATCTTGGTCCAATTTTTTTGATTTTCTTTCCCTATTTTGTGTGTGTGTATAATATTTCATTCATCATTCTTTAACCCTAAATCTCGGTAAAACTCTTCAAAAGCTTTGGAGTCTGCGTAAGTCACAGTGTCTCTTGGCTCATTTCTGTCTTTCTAATGTCTTACCTAATTTCAGCATTCATGCATATAGGGCCATAAAACACTCATTTTTGTTTCTCATCTTCTTCTTGACTACTTACATTCCATAACCAACATTGCTTATCTTGGTTTGAAGCCTTTTTGATTCACTGAAGTTGGTCTAACATTCCTTCCTAACTTTTGTAGACATCTCATCCCAATAGAGGTTAGCACTACCTTGTGATTCCCAATTACCTTCCTCCAATAATTCATTCTTAAAGGTAAACGCAGTCCTTTAGAAATATGGTTGTCCCCAAACATTGACAAATGAGTATACATAATAAAATGCGGGAACAAGCTCAGGGACTACACTTCGTTTGAGTTTTTCAACTAAATGGGCTTAAGAAATAAGGTTTCTGTCTCTATAGACTTTGACAAATGGCTGTAAAAAAGGTATAAAAACAATCTTAGGGAATACACTCCTTTTAAGTTTTTGCAACTAAAAATGAAGCTTATAGTTTTCTTCCTCTATCTGATGTATAAATTTGGCAGAAACCTGTTTACTGGAGAAATAGTAGATAACAAATGAGATCTTCATCCTTAAGTTGCACGATGTATGCAGTGGTAGTTAATCATATTCATTTAGGTTACTTAAGTATTAAATGTTAAGGTGCGACTGCTCTGTTTGTTTGTAGGACCAAAATATAGGGATAACATTGGCTATCATTCTTCATATATGATACTGTTTGCCAAACATGTGGACTACGATATTGATCTTTATTCTTTTTGGTTATATATCTTCATAGTTTGACGTCACACTGAGCCTTCTTTTTTTCTCAGAATCAAATAAATACAAGGCTGCTATTATCCGAATTGACAGTCCAGGAGGGGATGCCCTTGCTTCTGATTTGTAAGTGCTGGTAGATTCCCCACTGTTCAAAATTCACTGTCTGTTAAATGACATACAATAAGGTTGGTTGAATACATTTAAGAGAGATTTATACAATATCAGTAATACTTTTTTTAAGAGCCAGTACTATAATTTTTTTCTTCAGAATTTCATTCTGATGATACTTTTAGTTTTGAGAGTAATTAAGAGGGCTTTAATGAACTATTGAAAATGGAAATACGTGTGATCTTTGTCATGAAACTATAATCTAATGCTAATTGCAAGTATTTTGGTTTGTTTGCTTGTTTACTAAAGCTTTGGTGTCATGATCTCCAGGATGTGGAGAGAAATCAGGCTTCTGGCTGCCTCAAAACCAGTCATTGCTTCAATGTCTGATGTGGCAGCAAGTGGAGGGTACTACATGGCAATGGGAGCAGGAGTTATTGTGGCAGAAAGTCTTACCTTAACTGGTTCGATTGGAGTGGTCACAGGTGAACCTTGGTGTTTCAGCACGAGATACAGGGGATTTATGGATGATAAATTTGACTGGAACTAATAATATAAATTTTAAGAATTACTACGAACGAATATACGCATGCTGGTATGGTTGACACTGCTGATCTCTTCATTAAAAACGTAATTGGTATTTCTTAAATTTAGGAAACTAGTGATTTAGACTCATAATCTATAGCTAGATGACTACAATGATTATTGCTATTTTTCCCTTTTAGTCAAATCTACTTAACTCTTCTTGAAAATCAACTTAGAAGTGTATATATGCATGAATCTGTTAACTCTACCCAGGAGGAATATATGTAGCGTATTATGAGTTGTGTCTATATGGTAATATATAGCATTTTATGGAGAAAAATGTAGCGGTTTGTTGTATTATTTGAATGGTAACAGACTTCAACCAAAGGAAATTGTAGCTGAAACGGAAGTATTTGTCTGAGCTCTGAAATAATGAGGGAAACATTGTAATCTAACAATTTGACTATATGTGAACAAATACTTTTGTAGGAAAGCTTAACCTTGGGAAACTCTATGAGAAGATTGGCTTCAACAAAGAAATCATATCAAGGGGTAGATATGCTGAGCTGCGGGCAGCTGAACAGCGTTCATTTAGGTAATGGAATTTGTTCTTGTTCAGTTATCAAGATTTTAGGGCTGTAATTAACGAGTGCCCTGTGCCATGATATCTAACTGCGAGGCACTGTCTATTTGAGAATGGAAGACATAATGTATATATCTGTTTGAATGGTCTTCAGTGCTGTTCTAATAAGCCAATAATGAAATTCCATATTTGTGGCGGTATTATCCTTTCATTAAACACAGTTTTGGGCTCAGTGTACTCATTATTTTTAATTCAGTGATTAGTATTCTACCGTATTATCAGTTGATACCGGTATCAATTATATTTTCCCTTTTCAGTATCCCCCTGAAAAGAGCATATTGAGGTATCAATGACTTTAGAGGTGCAAATAGTTTAAATGTATGATGAAACATGTAGACTTCTTTTTCAAGGACTTGAGTTGCCCTCGTTGTCATCAATGCAGCTGTGCCCCTAATGTAAGTTTTTTAACCTGAGCAAGCGGATTATGGCAAAAGAAGATAAATACACAGAACATTCATGCTGCCTCTATCCTCTAGGCGCTTCAGATCACCCTAATCATGTCCAGGGTTTGCTCGCAGTGCTGGAATATAATTTTTTTTATGCTAATGATGATTTTAATTAGTTTTTTCTTTTTCGTTTTATATAGCCTGTTTGTCATTATTGCCTTGCTTTTTAGCTGCCACTTATGCTTAATCACTTAGTTTTGGTTGATTCGAGGGTTGGTACTCATATATGATCATTCTGTCTCGCTTTCTCTGCTACATACAGACCAGATGAAGCAGAGCTATTTTCCAAGTCTGTTCAGCATGCTTATAAACAATTTCGAGATAAAGCAGCCCTTTCTCGATCTATGACTGTATGCTTTAAATTAATAAGCTATTTTGCTGTCTTTCTGTTCATCTTTGTATATCGAAGTTACCATAACTACTTCTTACTAGGTAGAGAAGATGGAAGAGGTTGCACAGGGGAGGGTTTGGACCGGCAAGGATGCAGCTTCTAATGGTTTGATTGATGCTATTGGCGGCCTTTCTCGAGCTGTTGCCATAGCAAAATTGAAGGCCGGTATACCTCAAGATAGACAGGTTGGTTTTGATAATGCCTTTGTTTGTAGATTGGATATGCTTTGCACTTCAATTCAAGACAGTTCGATTTTTTTGCTTGATCTATGTCAGGTTACTGTTGTGGAGGTCACAAGACCCAGCCCTTCTCTTCCCGAGATTTTGAGTAGTCTAGGTAATTCTGTGGTTGGAGTAGACAGAACTTTAAATGAATTACTACAGGACTTGACATTTTCCCACGGAGTCCAAGCACGGATGGACGGAATCGTGTTTGAGAAATTGGAAGGATATCCATACGCCAACCCCATTTTAGCATTGATAAAAGATTATCTTAGTTCCCTTTAGTTGTTACGTAGTATTCCTCCTGTTTGTGTTTTGCATTATATAGTGAGGTATGCATGGACACCTCACGTAATTTGCAAGAGAGAGGGAGAGAAATGTTATTATTATGTAATAAACCGGGAAATAGAGAGAATAAGTGTCAAATAAGTTTGACGTGTGTGTGTATATCTTTACTGTTACTGTGTGAGAATGCCTTATTGGGATGTTTCATGTACCATTATCTACACATTTTTAGGGAAAATTTGATTCCAAAAGCAAATTAGAAATGACGCCAATTTACTCGAAATCAACGTTAGATGCAAAATTTATTGGGACTTTAGGGTTTGATAAGAAAAAGAAAATAAAAATTCCTTAATCGAATAAGTAATTTTTAATTACGCCATAAACTAGTTTAATTGTATATTCGTATATTTTAGCTTTAAATTTTACCTATACCCCATTTTAAGAATAAGTTTCCGGGGTTGAAAAAAAAAAGAATTAAGCCCCCAAAGTCTAGACAACGGTTAGAGTGGTTTGTCTTGAAATAATATTAAAGTAACACATCAATTAATATTTGCTATAATTGTATGACTCGTTAAAATTATTTCAAATTGTAAATTTATTTTGAATGCTTTACGTTATTTATAAATTGATCATTGATAGTTTTTATTATTTGCGGATGACTAGATTTGATTTTGCATGATTTTAATTCATTTTTTATTCTGATCTAACTTGAGTTGGCTTGAGACAATCCACCTAAATCATTTAGGCTCTATTTCTTTTGGAGTGAAGGTTCGGAGAAGAATGAGCGGATAAATTTGAGAAATAATAGAGTATAAAGTGATATTATTCATTTTAAAGGATTTGGAGTTAAAAGTTAAGAAATTTAAAGATAAAATTTGTAAGTTTAAAGATAAAATTTGTAAGTTTAAGAATAATTTGATGGATGTATGACATATAAAAGAAGTTTTAATAGATTAAGTGGTAAGATTATATATTTGTTTTTATAATTAAAATTAATAAAAAAATATATAATTAGTTAAAATTAATTTAAAATGAAACTTGGATAATTTAAAAAAAATGATTAAGTATGACTAATTTAAAATAAAATGTAATTGGTTTAAAACAATTTTAATTAAATATTGAATTACAAAAAAATTAATACTATTATTAATTAATTATTTTTGTTATTATATTTTTTAGTAGTATTTTATTTAGATTTTTCTTCATAAATATTAATTTTAAATATTTTATATTTCATAAATTATTATTATTATTATTATTAATGTTGTTGTTATTGTGATTATTAGTTATCATAAATAAAGGTTTCAAATTTTTAAAAATATCAAGTTCATTTGGCAATTTTATCTTTATCTTCTCAGAACCTCACCTTTTATATATATATATATATATATATATATATATATATATATATATATATATATATATATATATATATATATCAAATATTTTTCTCATTTATAAATCTCTTGAAAAGAATAAATATGTGATTCGCCCACAAATAATAAATACTCTAAAAGAAACCGTTATAACTTTACTTTTCTGTTATTAATATGGTCAAACTTGAGTTCAACTTAATTTAACTAAATTTGGTTTATCTTAATCTTGATTAGGATTGATTCAATCTAACATAGACTTAACTTAATATAGGCTTGCTTGGACACAACATATATCAATTTGGGTGAAACTCGACTCTATTCTAACATGACTAGATCGAATACAACCCAAATTGATTTGAACTTAATTTAATGTAAATCATTTGGGTTTAACTAGACCCAACTTGATTTGGGTTTGTTTCAATCCAACATTACATGAGTTAGGTCTAATAAGGTGTCAAAATCATCTAAGGTCCATATAAAATAACTCAACATAGATTAGTTTAAAAAATCAACTCAACTAGGTTGACGTCCGAAAAATTTAATATTCCAAGTTAATTTGTCAAGGGTTGAAGTGTTAGATAAGTTAACTGACTTGAGCATGTTTTATTTTTTTTTCAACTTATTTTTACATATTTATTATAATACAATGACTTTACTCATTTTTTTATAATAATATAATCAAAATATTCAACTATTTCATCAAACACCATCCTGTTCACCTTATAAACTTTTTCTATATAAACCTTTTCTATGTATCTCGAGTCAAATTGGAATGGATAAGTATATCTATATCTTAACGCAACATCTTTTGTGTAACTTTTTAGTTATTTCTGAAACTTTCTTTTCATTATTAAAATCTCTCGTATAGTGCATTAAATAGTAAACGTTAGTACCAAATTAGAGTATCTTCTATCAATATGTATTCCCTTGATTTGATGTTTAGGTATAATAAAGAAAACTTCAGACCACATGACTTTCACATTCATTTTCACCGAATAAAGTTTAGTATAAACTTTGATAATGGAAAAAAAAAGGATAGTAAAAAAAAAAATTACTGGAATCAGCCTGAAAAGTTTGGATAATATGCACGAGGTTTAATGTTTGATCCTCATTCCCAGTGGGTAGTATAATTTCATCTATTTCTTTCTTTTGGTTGAAGAGAAGCAAACTTTGTAAAAGAGAAGAGAAGTGAATCGTGATCGTTAATTCAACAGATATTCAGTATATTATATATGTTAATCCCATGGTAGTAGAGTATCAAATCAACATTATATTACTGGACATACATAGTATCGGATCACAAATATTATAAAATTGTCATATTAAGCAATATTCGCCACTTCTCAACTGCACAAGTCAAACTTCTGATGCTGCATTAGCCAGTTGGGAAGTAGGAAAAAACTATATCATATAATATTTACCTGTGAGTTAGATTTCCATACGACTGCATCGCTGAAACGAACCAGAACTTGAGGCCAAAAAGCGTGCATCAGATTCTCACTCAAATGCTCATAACTGTTCTTACAGCACATATGGCTATGCTCGAGAACTTGCAATTGGTCTAGTTGAAGAAGGCTCGGCTAGGAAGCCATTAGAGATGTGGTGAGGTTGCTCGGCACCTCCTGCAGGAACCAACAAGTCAGAGAGTGCTACCTGAAGAGAGGAAACTTTTTCTTTTAGCTGAGCATTCTGTTGATGGATTTGTTGGTTACATTCAAGCAAGTAAATGATCTTTTGGGACAGTTGATGGTTTAGTGTCTGCAGATGATCCACGTGATACTGCAGGACTTCAATTTGTTGCTTCTTTCGCATGCGAGACCTGCGAGCAGATTCTCTGTTGGAGAACATTCTTTTCTTCTTTCTGTCATCAAGGAGAGCCTTTGCTTCATCGGAGTTGTTATTGTTGTTACTGTTTGATGATGTGTTGGGAGAGGGTTTATGGAGTGGGATTTGAATTGGGTCGTGGCTGTTGCTTGGAAGGTGCAATTGAGAGCAGAAAAATGGAATGTGGTGTAAACTATGAGGTTGGTCCAGATGGGTCAAATTATGGCCTTCACCAGTTTCCATTGTTGAGGTCAGGATAGGTCTCTGGGTTGGAGAAGGATAGTGAAAGCACTGTGTTAAGGAAGCATAAGGGGCTACAGGGAGTTCATCATCTTCATTGCATTCCATGTCTCAATTTTTCATTTCAGTATGAGAGATGGAACTAACCGACCTGCAAGTTTTATAGATTGATATTGGATAGTTAATGCAGATGAACACAAGTAGGTATGGGAATTTCTTGGCATTTAAGTTGGCCGATGTATTTATAGATGTGTTAAGTTCCGTAGATAATATTGGTTCTACATACTAGGAAAGTTCAGAATACATATTTGATCAAGATTAATAACAACTAATGGTCAGATAAGTTTTGTTCAGCAAAATGGTGGGATATAATTGACCTAGAGACAGGGATTTGAGAAGTAAAGTGGTTTAATGGCTGTCAAGGCAATGCCATTGACTTTTTGATTATAAGTATGCCTAAAGAATTATACAAAGCAGCAAACTCAGTGATTCTCTAACCTAGATGAGAGCCAGAAAATTAAATTATGCCATATAAGCTCAGAACTTTATACCCAATTCAGTAAAATACTGGCTAAGGACTCTATCTGCAGTTCTTTGTTCCTATTTTTGGTCTTGGTTATATGCTCTACCAAAGAAAAAATGGCAATGCGCGTTAAAATTTTACTTCATCTATTTCAACCTAAAATTAGGTTACAATAAATTAAATAAAAGTAGACAAATTCACTCTACCCAATAAACATATTATAACTTTGTATACTTCAGGAAATCTGATAAATTGAAGACACTGTTTACAGTAGCATTTTAAGCTTTGGATTAAATAAAATGTCACATGTTATATGAAAAGCAAATGAAATAATTGGCATATCTGGCGTCTCCATGGAATCTTCCATCATAGACTATCACTTTTATTTAGTGGGCAATCACAATGAGACATAGCTCACACGGATGACATTTATATGTCAAGGTTAACACGTATATAAAAAGTATGCTACTTGCAATGGCATAGGTATTCTCTATTCATTGCTTATATAGCGCAGATGCTAATTAAAAGTCTAATATATTGCCTATAATAGGTATTCATATGCATAGTAAATCACCAGCTTTTGATCCCATTGTCACATGGAGTTTCAAATCACTGACTTCCAAGCATATGTGGATTTTTAACCTATTAACACACATTTTACAAGTTTTTATCCAACTGAAATTTATTGAGATAGACATCTCAATAAACTATATAAATTAATTCTTTAATCTGAAGGTGAAAGTATTTATGCTAACCAACAGATAACAGAAAAGAATTTTTGTTATTGCTCAATTTAATGAGATAAAACCTATTACTAATATTTTGCAGATGCAGCATTATGAAAAAAATAGCAGGAGATATTGAAGTGAATTGTCACTCTTCATTGTCATTGCTATTACTAATATTGAGTTCACGTGACAAATTATCTTAAAATTTAATTTACATAGGCGTGCCGTGCGTGGCAATAATCACCTACACCGAAGTGAGAATGACTACTCCTCCTAACAAATGAATCTACAGCAAGCAACTCAACAAGAACATCCCTAAAAGAAAGGAATGAATACCTACGTTTCCACAACCAAAATAATATTTTCAATAACAAATATCATATTTCAAGTTACTCTCACAAGAATGCAACTTCGCATTCCTCATTATTCCATTTTCAGGCAACTGCACCAATTTTGAGTGCGTCCTTAACTGTAACTTCAATCAAGAAAGTCACAAAGAAAGTACTAAATATATCATAAAGTGGCTGAGGAATAGTGTAGAAATCTCACCCTGTCTTGTCCTATAAAAGGATAGCATAAAGCTGAACTCTAGTGTTCTAACCTCAGTACTGATACGAATCCTAGAAAACACAAGAGATCCAGGTAAGAAATTTCTTCCTGAAGGACAAAGAAAGCCAGCAAGACTTCAGCTACATGAAGAATGGATAACAAACCAGAACAGGAAGCCAACGCTCAAAATTGGCCATTGCCTCTATTAATATATAAAACTAATTGGTAAACCATGAACAAAGAATACCCATCCGAAAGCCATTTTTCTCTCAAAAATAAGCTCCTCGACTCCCTATGATGATTAACGAAATCACAGTCAAGGGAAGATTTCCAATCCTCTGGCGTTTAAGTTTCATGACATGACTTCTAGCAGAAAAAAAAAAATAGTTTTAGTAAAATATTATTTTATTCATAATGATAACTATTTTAAACTATAATGAATTTTTTTTATATGAATATTACCTAAATGTTAACTTATAAAAATTTTAGATTACAATTGATTCAAAAATTAATGTGCATTTCTTTTGAAATTTTGCAACTTCAACTAATTGATAAACACTAGTTTAACCCAACTTTTTCAGTTTTAACTAGTTTTTTCAACTTTTAGCTATTTTTTTTTTTTTTGAAGAAAAACCTTGAAATAAATTTTGAAGTCAGAATCCAAAATTAAACATATGAACTCCCTAAAATTTCCCCTGCCAAATACTTACTTTTGCATTTGCAAAGAACTTTTTCCAAATTTGAACATCACCAACCAATCACAGCAAGAATTATGACAATTAAACATTATATTTCCATGTAATTTCAGATATATGAATGTGAATGCACACAGTAGTAAAGATATGAGAGGATAAAATCCGTCAAAAGGGTCTGCTTACACTTCCAGAGTTCCTCAAATCTGCCGGAGACTTCCTCCAATATGCCAGTGACTCAGAACGGCACAAGAGAGCTGAATCATCAAGAATAAGAACATAAAGAAAGCACAACAACCACAAATTCCAGGCAAAAATGATTAATTTCTGTGATGTATCCCAAAGTACAATTCGAAGAGAAAATCCCTAAACTCAAATCTCCAATAATAAACAAGAGCATCACATGCATTTTTTTTCAGGAGAAAAAAATCTATACTTGATCAAATACCCTACACGTGAAAAATAATCAAGTAAACATATCATCATCATCACATAACAGATGTCTGTGTCTTCCTCCGCTCATAATCAGCATCGTCAGTGGGAAACTCAAAGCGACAAACGGGACACGTGTTCCTTATCCCCAACCACGGCACAATGCAGTCCCCATGATAACGATGCGAACACGGCAACTGCTTCACCTCTTCCCCAACCCCAAACTCCTCCTTACAGACCGCGCAAACCACGTTTTCGCTTGCCACATCAGCAGCGCTCACGACCACCGCCGAAAGGTTCCTCACGGCGGAGACGGACGCCGGAGGCTTCCCGATGAAGGCGACGTCGTTGAATTGGCTGAACATCTCGTACTCCGCGGCGTACACGAAATCCTCGTTGTCTCCGAAATAAGGCTCGGAATTCGCTCCTTCCAAATTGCCGTTCAACAGAACCTGCCACCCCAAATTGTTGGCCTCCATTTCAAATTCTACTTCCTCCTCCGTTTCCTCTTCGATTCCCACGGAGACGGAAACGGAGGTGTCGTCGAGCATGCTCAGAACTTCTCTCTCGTCGACCACTTCCTCCCACTCGAAATCATCGTAACTGTCTCTGTTGTCTTCCAATTGAAGCGCTTCCAAGCAGAGAGGGATGCTCGAAACGTCGTCGTTCACGTTGTACTCTTCCTCCGAGTGCGTGCAGATCCCGAACAAGCCGTCGACGTTTCCGGACTGGTAGAGCGATTCGTCGGAGTCAGATCCGACGGAGAGCCGACGTCCGACAAATAGGTCGTCGGCGGCGGGAAAGCCAAGGTCGATGGCGTCTAGGGCGTCGATAACGCCTAAAAAGGCGTCGTTAGAGAGGGGATCGGTGAGCTGCGACTGTTCAACGCGCTGGTGAAAGAGATCCATTACGAAATTGACCTGGTTCTCGCGGTCGGTGATGGAGAAAGGGTTGGGGTGGAATTCGGGGTCAAAATCAAAATCTAAGTCCCAATAAGGGAAAGGAATCAGAGTTTGGTCATCGTCGGGGTGGTGGGAGTGGCGGTGGTGACGGGGGTAGGTGGTTACATCTGCCATTGTCGTTTGATGGAGGAAGAAAGTGTGGTGTGGATGGAAAGTGTGGGACTTTTGGGCCTATAATGGGTTGCAATATGGAATGACGGAAATGACCCTGACTATTGTAATTCCGTGTCTTCTCGCCTCCGGAATACGGGGAAGCACACCGTGTTCCGCTCTCTTTGCTCACACGTTCTGAATGTGTCTCCTTTCCTTTTCTACGCCACACAAATTAATTAATTTTTCACTTTTTCTTTTTTGTATTTATTAGAGAATGTTCAATCTAATCCGTTACCAGGAAAATTATATAGTAATTGACATTTCTTTTATTCAAATATTGTAATTTTTTTAAGTAAATAAATAAATTTTTATTTTTAACTTAACCTTTGAATTTTTTAGTTTTTATATAACAATTTACGAAGATATATCATCTTTTATGTTCATAATTTATTATTTTAATTTTATCTTTAATTATTATATAAATAAGTTATTTTAAAAATCTAATAATTATTTAAAAAAATTCTGTTCATATTTTATTTTTTTATTTTTATATTTAATAATTATTTTAAAAATTAATTATATATTTTTTATTGATTTTAACTGAAATTTTATAAAAATTAAAAAATAAGAACATATAAACCCCATATCACCTGTACTTTTGCTAATCTAAAATAAAATACATTTATTATTGTATTAATATTTATTTAGAATGTGTAATTATGGATATTTTTTCTATTAATCTTATATTAATGAACGGCATGGTTTTTGTTAACTCTTACTTTTTTGGTGTATATATTTCATTACAAAATTTATCTTTATTTATATAAACTATTTTATTAATTATTTTACTTTTAAAATTTTATAATTATTTTTTAAATAAATTTGATAACCTTTCTCGTTAATAACAATTAGAAAAAAGATTATCATGAAGTAAAAATAGATACACATACAAGCACGTATTCTCACTTATTTTAGTAATATGTTATTTACTATTGTTACTATTTTTTTTTTTGAATATTTTGTAATTATTTCTTACCAATAAAACGGAATAATTGCCGACAAAAAGTTAAAAGTACCACAATATAATATATATATAAAAAAAAAAACATTACGAGAAAGAAAAGTGTAATGAGATGTAGTAGCAATGATACCCTCTTTAATACATATTAATCTTTTTATTGATTATAATCATAAGAGAGGAACAATATTATCTTTTATAAATTTTTTTTGTGACTTTGTTAATTTTAACCAAAATAAAATGTGGGGCAGAAAATAATTTTCAACACATTAAGGTGCACATATATTATCTGCTAAATCATGCACTAATGCGCACGATTTGTATATGTTAAATCATGCATTAAGGTGCACGAATTTTATTCGATAAATCACGTATTAAGGTGCACAAATTTATTTGTTAAACCACACACTAAGACACACCAACTTTATCTGTTAAACCATTAACTAAGATACACAAATCTTGTAACATCTATCCTTAATTTTAATAAATTATATTATTTACTTTATCCTTATTTTGAAAGTAATATTTAGAAAATTTTGTTTTTACTGATTTTTGTATGATATCTAAATATATTTTGAACGTTGAAAAATAAATCAAATAGTTTTAATAAATATTATAACTAAATAAAAATGAAAGTAATAATAAAAGGAAATAATTAGAAGAATAAGAAGAAAGCAATACTAACACACACAAAATATATATATATATATATATATATATATATATATATATATATATATATGTATGTATGTATGAAGAAAGATAACTAAATAAACCTTCTAATCTTCAATATAAGAAATAAGAAAAAAAAAATAAGGAGATAAGATGGCATAAGAATGTGCAAAAGAAATAAGAGAATGTAAGTTAAGTAAAAAGAAGAAGAAGATAAGATTTATCTCTTTATTTAATGCAAGTCATAATGAACTCGGATTTGGTGGATAATAACTCATGCATGACTTGTAAAATAGATGAATGAAAATCATGATAAAGAAAAGATGACTTATATTGTGTTTGGATCCGTATGAGTACTATTCATGCGGATGGAAAGTGAGTTGTGGATGTGTTTGGTTCTACTGATTTGCGCTGATTTAAGAGAACAGATTTGCACATAAGTTGCAGATTTTGGCACTCTCTAAAATGAAGGGGAATGCAGGAAAAGACAACTCATCACGTTTAAATTACTTCATTGTCCATATAAAAACTGATTTATTATATATATATATATATATATATATATATTAATTACATGTATATTATAATAATAGGATATATTATAAAGATAACATATATAATAATCGTTATATGTATATCTATGACAATATATAAAGAAATTCCTTGTTTTATGTCTACACTTCATAATACTAATTATACCCAAACACAACATTAATGCACATGTGCTACATTTATGAGAGAGAGAGAGTTTATTATGAATTATATATTATTTTTTTACTTTAATTTACAACAAACATTCGCTTGAGTGCGCATCTCGAAAGGAAAAATTCTAGAATTAATAATTCTGTGACTTTATTTTTAGGAAAAATCACATAAAATTAGTTGACAACTATTTTCAATTCATTCACATGAGATTGTCGATTGACAATTGTGTAAAATGTGTCGAAGGGTGAAGAACACACCAATAAAATCCGCATCAAACTCTCAATATCAAAATGCGGACTTAAGCGAATGGTTATCGTAACTTATTTCATTTGTTATCATCTTTATTTATGTATATTTACTTTATGGAGAATGCTAACCGGTGCCCTTAGGACACTGTTAACAAGTAATTAATGCGCATTGGTTCTATCATTTTTACATAGAAAGTTGAAATAATTAAGTTCATTAATTAAAATATTATAAATGTATATAACAAATTTTACAAAAACAAAAATATCCTTGGAAAATTGTAAGTAATAATTCTCTGATACAAATAAGCACTTTAATTGTTTAATTGTTTTTCTTTTTTTACTTTTTATATATTTTAACACTTTTTTTTCTGTTAATTTATATTTTTTAGGTTTAATTATATTTTATTGTTTAGCAACATTAAAATATAAATATTTTATTATTTAATTGTTTTTTAACTTTTATTAGTGAGCATTAAATAAAATATTAAACATAGTTGTACAACACTCAGACATTTTTGTATTTTAAATAAAATAAAATTGCATTAATGATTATTACGTGAGATTTCGTTTAATATCATAATTAACTATAAACTTTTACAGGATTCAATGCATATTAATCATCTTTAACCAGTGTCCCTTTGGACACAGATTACCAAGACACCTATTTTATTTAATTTATCTCAGTTACGCATTGGTCTTATTTATTCAATCTGATTTATTTATTTTACTTCTAATTATGCATTGATCTTATTTATTTACCAATACACGAATTTTTTTATTTTAATTTATTTTATTTATTTTATCTTTAATTACATACTATCCTCCTTAATTATTTATTTCAATTTATATCTAACCACACATTAATTCCATTTAGTCATTTCATTGATCACCAATTATGCATGGGTCCTTTAAATTAACTTATATTTTTTTATTATATTTGTTTATAACATTCTAATTACTTATTTAAATTTTTTGCTTTTAATTCTTATTTTACTCTATCATTATTTTATATTTAAAATATAAAAATAAAGTTAAAGTAAATATTATTTTATTCAGTAAGCTTGAATAAAAGAAAGTTACCTAATGTTTTATTGCTATTTTATATTCTTTGTGTATGATGTACATATTATTGGTCAAGAATGACATAACTGGATAGTAATAATATTTTGTGATTTTTGAAAATGTCCAAAATTATGTTAGTTAAGAAGGCGTATTAAATTTGGTTTCAATGTTATGATCAAACCAATGCCAAGTCACAGTTTGGTATACTGTAAAGCATGGACTAGGATATTTATAGGCCAATTTTGAGACTATCTGATACTTGCTCGGCATCGCCAAATTTGGTAGTGAGTACATATTACTTCTATGGGCTGATAAATGATTAATATTTTTGAGAATGAAATAATTATGTTTGTACCAATATTTTAATGAGAAATACTCAACTACCTAATCACTTCTCATATGTCTGATAGAAATGAAATTTAGTCTTATGGTTGTAGTTCAATCACAGGACCTCAGTGTTTCTATTATTTGTTGAGTTTATTAAGATTGATATTTAATGTTTATAAAGACCCCACTCTACCATTAACTTTAGGAGAGTCAAAATAACATATTTGAAATTTATATATCTTATCATTATTACTAATACAACAAAAATTAATACATAATTCAACATAATTATAACTACAAAAGAAATTATTGAATCCATCAATAATAAAGTCAAAACTAAAAGTTTTAGTTACAATTTTTTCAATGTAAATAATTATATTGTGTAAAAAAAAATTATTTTCTATTTTATTTCACAATCTTGTTTGATAAAAAAAATGTTCAAGTAAAAACATACTTTTTATTCTTGTCAAATATTGATATAATTTAAAGATGATAGATAGATTTTACAAATTTGAATAATTAAAAGTATTAATAATAAAATACTGAAGTTAAAATTTAAAAATATTTTTCTATTGAATATGATATTATCAATTTAACCACAAAACTATTAATTAATAGTAAGTGAATAAATAAAAGTTTGATGTTAAATATTTTTTTTATTCTTAACTACAAAACCTTAGTGTTTGGTGATTTAGATAAAATTTGTGCGCCTTAATGTGTGGTTTAACGAATAAAATTTGTGCGTCTTAGTGTGTGATTTAGTGGATGAATTTCGCACGCCTTAGTGCATGTGATTTATTGTTTTTACCAACTAACTATTGAGGGAGTTTGCGACAATCTAATGTCACAGATACCTTTTTACATAGATGTATCACCTAAGTTTAAAGTTGAATAGGAATATGTGTGTAAACCGTGAAAATCACCTATGGATTGAAATAGTCTTGTAGAGTATGGTTCGACAAGTTTACTACTAATGAATAACATAGTATACAGACAAAATCAAGTTGACCATACACAATTTATTTAGCATCTAGCTTTAAGGAGATTTATTGCACTAATTATCTATATATGTAGATTATATACTTATAACATGAAATTATGAGACAAAAATGAAGCCTTAAAAATATGTTTGATGAAAATAATTTTAATTAAGGATTTAGGCTAATTAAAATATTTCTTTGCCATTAAAGTGACTTAAGAAAAACATGTGTTGAATTTATTATCTGAGATTAGTAGATTAGAATGCAAAATAATAGAGACACCTATTGAACAAAATCACCAGTAAATTAATTGAAGATGTTGTCGGGAATAGACGATCTTATCAAATATTGGCGGAAAATGAGACTAATCACATTCTACAATACTTGACAGGAATTTGTGAACAAAGAATTTCATTTATAAAGGGGAATGAAATTATCTTAGAAGAATTTGACTATGTAGGTTTTATAGATGACAAAATATCTATCCCTAGATCTTGCACTTTTCTTGAAGAAAATTTAGTCTCTTAGAAGAGTAAAAAAAAAAATGTTAGGAATTTAAGAAATACTAATGTCAAAGATAATTTTAAAAGACCCAAAAATTGATTAAAAGAAGTCTACAGACTCTATTATGATAACAAATCAATGATAAATATCGTGGATGATACTATGCAACATGGTGGAACTAGTATGTTGAAGTAGATAAACATTTTATAAAGGAGAAATTGGATAATCGGACAATATCTATGCCTGTATCCTTTATAAAACAATTTGCAAATGTATTGATAGAAGGACTAATTCATGTTACATTTTATTCTATTGTTGGCAAGTTGGGAATAAATCACATCCACTCACCAACTTGAGGGGAGTGTCAGAATCCTTTAATTAATGTTGCAGAGAATATTTCCTTGTACAATTTTAATTACATAATTAGGAAATGTACAAAAAAAAAGTATACGAGAGATGACAATGATCCACAAAACTTGTATGTATCTATAGTCACATTCTTGAAGTAAAAAATTATTAACATTCTTTGTCTACACATCTAATAGATATGAAATCTTGCTTCATCGATATTTGAGAATAGGGACACTCATATATATATATATATATATATATATATATATTTATTTATTTTTTTATATATTATTTTTATGTTTTTTT
>Ga0209589_1005503_pt1 | contig 21484 bp, 15 predicted proteins | sample CowpeawhiteBW_FD_187525 | JGI IMG/M metagenome (GOLD analysis project Ga0209589, IMG submission 187525) | Root nodule microbial communities of legume samples collected from California USA - Cow pea white BW (SPAdes) (version 2) | ecosystem: Host-associated > Plants > Roots > Nodule | place: USA... | reverse complement strand
ACGAAAATCCTAAGTGAAAATTCAAGTGGCCTTTGGAACCCCTTGAACCTCACACTACACCTTAAACTATTACAATTAAATGCTAAGGATGGGATTGCTCTAAAGCATTTTCCCACCTAAGCCAAAAAAAAGGAGAAAACTGAAAGAAAGAAAATTACACAAAATCCATGACATCAAAACAAACAGAAATGGGAAAATAAATCTGCAACTGGAATTGTACCAGTTTGCTCTCTATTTGCTCTCGGTCCAGCCCCCCAAAAGAACGTCCCTCCAGTGTTTGCACTCCTTCTTGAAGTCCCAGCTCACTCCTGTTTCCTCTCGGTAGCCACTCACTTTGTTTTTCCTCACAGTTCCTCTTTCACTTTTGCTCTACCTTCAACATAAGGAAATCACCTACAAAGTTGCCAAATCAGTGAGTTGCAAGCAAAATGAACCAAGAGCACTCACATTCTTCCACATAAGAATAACAAAGCAGAAAAGAAAGAAAAGGTGAAATGGAAGAATTGGTCAACATCAAGTGAAAGATTAAATCACAAACTCACTGGAATAAGCAAAGCAAGACAAGCAAGAAACAAGCTATGAAAGAAAGAAGGCACACAAAAGAGAACCTAAGGAATGTATCTAGAGTAAGATGAACAAAACCAAACTCAAACAAAGACTCAAAACAAGTTGAATCAAGAATAGAACATATGCAATCATAGTTGACATGGAAAGTGACACATATTGTTGTGAATTATCCACTTTTCTTTCTTTCTTTCTGTTTTGAACTCAAAGTAGTTGATTCAGTAATCAATTTCTTTTTTTTTTCAGATGTTTTAGCTATCAATTATGTTCACTGATTTTTGTTTTTCAGTCCAAGGTCACATGGGATACTCTTTCTTTCGCAAAAATTTCACAACAATATATCCCAAATCAACTTAACCAGATACATATGAATATGGAAAGCAAATGATTCAAGTAAAAAATAAATAAATAATTGAAAGAAACAAAAAGGAAACAAAGTAACAAGGCACAACAATAGGCAACCAGAATATGCTTGGCCAGTGTAGTTAAAATCTGATAACAGAAGCTTGCCAAAACAGAAACTGCAAGACAAAATTGATATGGCAGAACTGGATTTATGACACAGCAACAGTAGCAATTTCAATGATCAAAATCTGAAAAAAAAAACAACAGCTGCAACTCAACAAATTACATGGCAGAGCTGAATCGAAGACTTGAGGAGATTAATGCAGCAAGAATCAACGAAAGATGTGATGCACTGAAACTGATATAGGCAAATCCAATGTTTCACAGTGAATCCAATGTTCACTCCACAATGTTATCAAGCCACAAGGAGAAATAGGCTATTGTACACAAATTCCTCATGTCTCGACTTAGTGCAACAATTAAGAACAACACTGAAACAAAGGATTCCAAGCAACATGACATGACAATGCACATGCTAATATCAACCAATACAACTTGTTTCAAACAAGGTAAATTCACATGGCCAAAGCAACATATTCAAAGATTAAAGAATAGCAAAATACGAAACCAGTACTAGAAAGTAAAGCAAAAGTACTGGAAGGACTAATGATACGAAACCAGTTCAAATCTAAAAGACACGACCGAGGCTAATTTCAAATTCAAACGTGAATCCATTCATTCGATTAACAAGCTTGGTAGTCTAATCAGCAAACAATTGTACCAGAACAAATGCAACCTATGCATTCATATGACCACACTTGCATTTCCACAGAGTACACTGTAATGGAATGTGCAACAAGTGCTTCGGTCTGAATCAATCATTGGCCATCAGATGAATTTTCAGACAGCATAGAGGGAGAATAACAACAGTTTAAATAGAATTGACGAAGGAACAACACGAATGAGACAGAAATCAAACAACAGGCACGAATTAAACTGAAACCGCTAGAATTATAAAATGCAAAAAATTGCTAGTGATCTATTAGTAATTAAAGAACTCCACAAAACATAGGAAACTAAATATACTCAGCACGACTGATGCAGAAACAGTTAACAACACACACAATTCTATGGAAGCAACAACAGATAAAACGGCTACACAAAAACCTATGACAAAACAATGAGTTTAAAATTCAAAGCTAGGTAAAACAATGAAATCAATCCTAATGGACATGCATTTGAACGGCAGATTAGGCAGCTTAAGACATGATATCATCAGTCTTGATTCATGAATATTCCAAACAAACAAATTTGAATCAATTTCAGTGAAAACAACCAACAACACATAGATTCGAGACCAGAGACACAAAACAAAAACCAATCAAGCAAGAACAAGACAGAATCGAACAGAAAAGAAGAAACAAGAACAAAGATACTCATCTTTGAAGACCTCCATGCTCCAAGCTCAAAACCGGAGCTCTGATTACCAAATGATGAGCGAGCCTCAGCGAATCCTCGGTGGAAACTCCTCGCAAGGCCGTGAATCGTCAATCGTTCGGTGGAAAATCCACCACACAAGCAGCGGAAGATTGAGTTCCAGTGGGGAACTCTCACTGGTTCGAATCCTAGGAGGTGAATACCTCAACTATAAGGTGAGCTAAGACGAAAGGGGATTAAAATCTCACTCTCATGCATCAAAGCTGTGTTACAATAAGGTTGGCTTGCCTTTTATAGATGAAGGCAACCGGGAAAGGAAAACGGAAGACACCTAACGACAAAGCTGCCATGAACGAGAACAAGCAAATGTTGACGAAAGCTAACAGAAGTAGGAGTAAGGAAAGGGTGGCTGTCTAACAACAAATCCTAACGGCAATAACCCTGACGCTAGAGCATAGAGAGCGTGAATGGAAACCTAGCTAAAGGGAGGTGAAATGTGTGAAGGAAAAATGAAAGGGTTGAGTGAATCCAGCGACGTGAAAGAACCCTAGCAGCGTGTTTGAAAAATTGGGCTACTGGTTGCATTGAGGGGGCAGAGGTTTGGTCAAATTGGGCTCGGGCCCAATTAGATTGATGCGGAAGAAGGAGAACAACTAGGCTGTGCAGCACGGGTGCAGGTTGGATCATTGTGATGTGTCCGCGTGCCTCTCACGGATGTTGCATGATAAATTGGTAGCAACTTAAGCTTCTCATCTTTATTAGTGTGATTTGGGCTTCTAGCCTTCAAAGGCCCACAACGTGGAAAATGTGCTACAAATAGAGCCCAATTATTAGACTGAAAATAAATCATTCAAAAATATGTATTTATTTAATGACAAAGAAAAACTGAATGGGCCAAGCCATTGGCCCAAGCTGAAAAGCCCTGTAGGGTGATATTCATCACCATTTAATTAATAACCGTAATTAAAGGAAATGTCACAACAAAATAGTATAGTAGCGCAGTCTTGGAGTTTCCACATAATGCCTTACAATGAACCATGGCATACAACGATGCCAAACTAAATAGATACAGAAATTTAACTAAAATGAAAAGGAAGTTTAAAGGACTGCCAATACATGGGCCGTGGCCCTAAAAGAAAGCCCGGAGTAGAAAATCCAGCCCAGATGGGTAAGTAGTGGAGTCACCGTTCCCCTGTTGACCACGAGGACCTCTGTATCTGCTTCCATCAATAAATTGATGATCATCGCAAAAGAGAAGAGCCACATACAAGACAACCAGACAAACAAACAGGGTAAAGTAGAGTAAAACAGTTCATCAAGTAGTTACATGGCAATACACAATCCAAGCATTTTATATATCATCCAAACATGTTCTGACTTTTCAAACAATACACTAGAGTCTGACTCGAGTCATCCAGATACATATAGTCTGGTCGGATTCAGCGAATGCTTGCGCTTGTGGTGAATACCTCTGCTCACCCCCGAGCTGCTCACCCACGAGCTATGTGTTACAAGTGTTACAATGAATTAATCCCACACACACAAGGTTAGCCCTTAATGAGTTTCAGGCCTCCTACTACTCTCACCATAAGAGTTAGTCTACTCTAAGTGAGACTAACTGACTCTTTAGAGTGTCAAGATGCAACCTTACCTTGAATCCTTACCAGACCATATAGATGGGGCACCACCATGGACACCCACTAACAAGGGCCATGGAATTACGTCCCGACCACTGAAGCACAACCCTGAAACCCTGCCTAGTGATTTCAAGGGATTATGCACTAACCATGGACCAATCATAAACCAATAATAAGAGAACACTAATCATGCTTATGATTTCATACCAACCTCTGAAAATCAATCCTCATTCGTATCACATGTTGAATCCATACCACTGGTTAATACTAATACATGAGTATGGGGCCTCATCTCATACCAATACCATGCCTCTTTAATTTTCAACCCACTCATTAATTTCACATGCCAAGATCCCTCAATTACATCTATCCAATTTATAATACAGATCATACCATGCATTTCATTTCACAGACTTCATACATCATACAAAATACATTATAAATCAACAATCCAATTACCAATTGAAGAAAGCCATACAACATGCAGCGGATCTCGCTCAAGCCAAGAGCCCTCGCTCAGGCGAGAGGGGTGCTCTCGCTTAGGCAATAGACCATCGCTTAGGCGAGATCGCGACCAGTGCTAGGAGGTTCTCGCAGGCTCGCTTAGGCGAGCCCTACCTCGCCTGAGCGAGAGAACCTCTCGCCCAAAAGTGAGGTCCTTGGCTTGGGCTAAACCATAGCAGCGTCCCAAAGCTTTCACTCCTTCTCGCTTAAGCGAGTGACTCTCGCCTGAGCGAGACAGTGCCTCGCTCAAAACCAAAGCTCTCCGCCTGAGCGAGAGTTCGCGAAACCCCTAGTTTGCTCCTGCAAGTCTCACCTGGGCGAGTTAATCTCGCTTGGGCGAGAGTAACATATCTCACCATTGTTTCTCCTGCAACAGTCACATGTTCGCACCCAATTAACAGTACAAGACAGTTCACACATTCATCACAATCATATAGTTCATACAACACCCAACAAACTCTAAATCAGCCAAAAATCATTTAAGACCCCAAACCCTAACTTCCCCCTACCTTGAAAAAGGTTTAGCAAGGACCATGACGGCACGAACACAAGCACAGTAGCTCTAGCGATGAACTACATGGCTGAAATAAAGGTGCAACATAACTAGTAGATGGGGTTAACAGAGGATCCTAACTGGGAATACGAAAGATGATTAAAGGGGGGACCAACATGAACTAGAAATGGATACTTATGTGGAGCAACGAGTCCTCTTAGCTCAACGTAACAGTGGAAGCAAATCCTAGCAGAGAGGTTGACGGTTGCAATTCAAGGTTCTCTGAAATGAGTGGAAAGTGTGAGTTAGGGCAGACTAGGAATGGTTTTTATCCTTTGGGCCAGCCTTTAGGCCCAACAGTTGTAAGGCAGCCCTTAAAATATTAGGGCAGAAAAACTGGGCCTTACACTTATCATCCTCTGAACGATAGTAATATTGAGCCAACGAGAAGAGACCATATTAATTGTCCTTTTAAAAAATTCAGGGACCACATTGACTCAAGAATGAATATAAGAAAAACATTGAATCATTACTACAAATATATGGACAAAAAATTATATTAAGAACTTTTCTTAACTAAAGAAATGAGTTCAATAGTTAATAAGAAAATAATTTTCATCCTATAGTTTATAATTTTAATTATATATTTTAAAAAATAATTTATGAAAAAAAAATAAATATAAACATTAATTATATAATATTATTTTGAAATATAAATAAATACTTTTAATAATTATTAAATTAAATTTTTAGTTATATACTAACATCAATGTCTTATTTATAATGTTTATTAACACCTTTGAGTATATGGAAAAATATAATCATTTTCATATAAATTAAAGAATGTAGGCATTACTTTTTCTTTGACCGCTTGCCCCAACAAGTAAGTTTCTTAATAATGATATTTAATGTTTTGTCGAGCTCCCAACTTGTTGTCCTCTTTGAGTATGGGTCCATTGCATGAATCTTTCAAAAAATAAAATAAAACATATAGTTTTATTTATAAAAAATAAAGCATATCATTTTATTTAATTTTTATATGATGATAGTGGTAGATGAAAGATATTTATGTGGAAAACATTATAAATTTATGTTAGATCTACAGGAATGATTATTTTGGAAGTTAGTTAAGTGCAATTGTATATTTGTTATACTTCCTATAGAAATGGTAGAAAACAAAGAAATATATGAAAAAGGAAATTGTGCATTATTGATTGTCTAGAAAATATTACAAGATGTGTGTTATATAATACGCACAAAGCTAATCCTAGAAACTACAAGTAAATGGACCTAAAACATGGGTTTATGCTACATCTCCTCAAACTCAGTGCTACAACTAAATGCATTGAGAGTTTGTCAAATAAAAAATGAAAGCATAAAACAGAGTGAGGCTTAGTAAACATATATGCAATATGTAGATCCGAAGGAACATATGGTAAAGATATAGTTCCAAATTGAAGATGGTAGTGAGTAAAATGACAATTTTTTAAATATGCTTGGTTCGCTCATGAAAATAGAGTTGCAAGCAATATGAATAACACTTTTCTTGTCACAATGTAGATGTGTAGAATCTTTCAAATAGACACCCATATCTACAAGTTACCAATGTAGACAAATAATCTAACACGTACAAAGTTATGGTGTGATACTCAACTTTGTGGACGATTGAGATATAACATCTTGTTTCTTATTCTTCCATGATATAAATGAATCGCCAAGAAAAGTACACCACTCATTAGTGGATTTCCAATTATTAAGATCACCATTTATAACTGCATCACAATAGGCACACAAGCCTAAAGACGACATAGAAAAAAGGAAAGAGAGACTAAAACTGAGTGCCCCAAAGATACTTGAAAATACGAAGAACAACACCCCATTAAACTATTGTTGGAGCTGAAACAAATTAACTAGCAACTTGAACAACGTGTGCAATGTCTAGACAAGTCACAATAAGATAAACCAGACTCCCAACAATAGTTCAATATAAAGTAGAATCAGTCAAAGAAACATTATCTGATAGGAAATATCGTACACTTGTCTTAAGAGGAGTATCAACAATCTTATTGTCAGTAAGCCGAGCACCTGCAAATAGGTCAACAATATACTTGGACTGAGACAGAAGATAACCTTTGAAAGAAGAAGCAACCTCAATACCCAAAAGGTAATGCAGTACACCCAAATCTTTCATAGAAAAACAATGGGATAATACAGTTTTTAAAGATGCAATTCCACCAAAGTCATTACCTATAATAATCATATCATCAACATATAAGGATAGAAAAATACGTCTTGTATTATTTTTCCTGACAAATAAAGCAGAATCATGATGACTAGCAACAAAACCTAGAGAAACAATTACATTAGGAAACTTCTGAAACCAAGCATGATGTGCTTCCTTAAGACCATAAAGGGCTTTTTGAAATTTTCAAACTTCACCAGATTTGTGAGAGACACTTGGTGGTGGAGTTATGTAGACTTCCTCATATAGATCCCCATTCAAAAAGACATTCTTCATATCCATTTGAAAGACATACAAAGCAGACTTAGTTGATAATTTAGTACGCTCATCATGTGGTTTTAGAACAAAACAAGTACATCTAAATACACGCAAAGCAAAGTAACCAAGTGCATGACTATAAGACCCGTAAAAAATAAATTAATTAAATAATAAATGCGGGTAGTAGGAGCCTTTATGACACTTAATCCTAACATGTATGACGTGGAAAAGTACTAGCTCAAATGGTTGAGGGTACTTGGTTATGTGAGAGGACTTGGGTTCAAGTCCTACTCTCGCTCTTCCCTTTTCTCTCCATAGAAGCTCTGCTAGGGTTTGGGTCTTACCCTTCTTTGTGTTAACTCAACCCCATTCTTCAATCCATGTAAGTTGATTCTCCACCGTACCTTTTTCATTCCCAGCTCTGTCATCATGATTCTAAAGCTTTTTTCAAGGTAAGGGAAGCTAGGGTTTATCTATTTAAAGTTATTTTGCCGATTTTTGCTCTATTTGTATGGTTGTGATGCTTGAATGATCTTATTGGTCGAATAAAAATATATGGTGTGTGAGTATGTTTGATTGATGTGGCGCTACTCTTTTTCTACATTGCACACTTTTCGTAAAATGAAGATTCCTATTGCGCTAACCGTCGGATCGAGCTGAAATTTTAACAGATGATCCTTAACACATAGTTTTTGACTTAAATGGTCCAATATTTAATCGGAGCTCTGTAGTAAGAGTAGTTTTTATCGCAAGGTTACTGTAGTTTGGTTGTTGGCAACACTGCACACTTTTCGTAAAATGAAAGTTACTACTTCGTTAACCGTTAGATCAAACTGATATTTTTTGAGCTTTACAAAAGCTGCGGTTTTATTTCTAAAATCCCAAAATTGTTTGCATGATGTGATGTTAAGTTGGATGCCTATGTTAAAGTATGAGATGAGTGAATATGCATGATTAAAGATGGTTTATGGGTGGTGAATGATGAGTTTGGCATGATCTTGGTATGGAATATACATGAATGGTTGGTTATATATGTGGTCATGAATTTGGTATGAATGAGAAAATCTATAGTCTGCGATGAATGAGTTTAACATGATTTGGATATGCTACATGTATGGATGGTTCCATGGTTTGAGAATGATGAGTTGGTATGGATTTGACATGGAATATGAGTGAGGGTTGGTTATAAAGGTTACCCTGTTTGCTTGTTTGATAGTCTTGTATGTGGTTCTTTTTCTTCTTTTGCGATGATCATCAACTTGTTGATGTGAGAAGATGCGAGAGGTACTCGAGGTCAACCGGGAAGAGATGATTCCGCTGCATAGTCTGCTTGGGTTGGACAACATGTTTTTTTTGGGCTTTTCGTTAGGGCTATGACCCATGTATTGCTTTACTCTTTAATACTCAATCATCTATTGTTAGTCTTTGGTTCTTGTATTTTGTTATGTTTTGGCATCGTGGTGTGCCTCGAATATTGTAAGGTTTAAACTCCTGGACCACATTTCTATATTATTCAGTGTGATACTTCCTTTAATTATGTTTATTAATTAAATGGGATATTACAATAATGGTATCAGAGCAGTTCGTCCTTAGGATGACCTGAGGTTGGGTGTGTGTCATGCCTTGTAGGCGTAAGTTGTCAAGTCTAGTCGAGTTTGTCAGTGAAACCAAAAGTTTTAAGAATAGAAAACGTCTTGATAAAGTGATGAGGGTGCACACTCATGAGTAGATCAAAGGTTCTTTTTCCTTTCTTAATTCTAATGGTTTGGGGAAGGAAGGGTGACAAACAAAAGGTTTAGTTGTCTGTAGATGATGGATTGTTGCCTTGTATGATGCAGTTTGTCCTGTTACGCCTCAATGTTTTGTGTCTGGTGTCTATAGTGGTGATGGAATGCAGATTCAAGGTCAACTTGACCTACTCACCCTTACAAGGATTGGTAGGGCCTACGAGACAATATATTGTCTCCAAGATGTGAAGATGTAGAGGGTTGTATATCAATGGATGATGAAAGTTGAGTCTTGGTTTAGAAGGCCGAGAAATGATGTTGGAAGTTAAGAAGCAACGCTTTGGGCTGAGGGAGCTACAAGATCGAGTTCTAAGATCGTATACCACAAGTTTTAAATGAAAATTTGAGTTCAGAGATTAGTATAAAAAGATATTGGTGCGTGCTCGTGAAGCAAGGTTTGAGGAATCAACTTGGCTTTACGTCGTGACAATGTCTGAGGTTTGAAGTGGAACAGTGTGGAAGGTTTTAGGTTAAGGGTGGAGGCCATGAAGTGTATAGGAAAGCAGACATGTAGTTGGAAGCTTATGGGAGGCGGAGCTTTGAAGATCAGCCAAGTATGATGACGTTATAGGAGAAGGAAGTATATTTGGAATTACATACCAGATCAATTCAGTAAGGAGTTGTTGGGTCTTCTCAACGATAGTATTTACCCAAGTTAAGAGTATAAGAGATGTTCTAAGTAAAGTGGCCCACAAAAGACGAAGGTTTGACATTGGATATGAGATGGACGATTTCAAGTATCAAAAGGAGAAACACATAGTTAAGTTTGTTCTTGTAGGGAAGGACAGTTAGTAATATCACAACATAGGGAAAGAGGAAAGGAAAACAAAAGTTTTGAGTAGCTATGAGAGTGTTTGCGATGATTGGTACTAAAGTGGTCAACACAAGTGATCTAATTTAATTTAAAAGATACATGTTACAAAGGTGGTGATTGGATTACGGGTTTTGGTTTCGCCTAGGGTCGTGCACTCTTTGATGTTGCCAGTATGGTAAAGGAGTCATGGTTGCCTACAAGAAGGAGTTGAGTTTGAGATTGTGGTTTTTACTACAGTAGCGGCAAAGTGAAGATTCGCTCGATTGTGTGGTGCCTTCGTAGTGATCAAAGTATTTAAATTCAAACCCGATTTGAATTATTTCCTTTGCAAGGTTGGGACATAATCTCAAGGGTGAATTGGTTGTTTTCTCAATCTCATTCTGATGAGTTGGGACAACCAACGAGGTGTGTACATTGATTAAAAAGGGATAAGTCAATGATTGTGTATGAAGTACATATCAAGCTAAATAGTGGAAGCAGAATGTCACGTGAATCAGAGTCACATGACAAAGGAAAGTGAATAATAGACGCAAAGGATCTTAGTAGTAGAAGAGTTTGTAGACGTGTTCTGAAGCAAGTACTAGAATTTTAACCTTTGGTGTGGGGGAGTTCACTTTTGCATTGGTGTTTGAAGGAGGACTTATGCCAATAGTTCCAAATTGGATGGTTCCTACTAAGAATTTGAAGTAAATACGGAAGTGGGGGAGATGTTGGAGAAGTAGTGGCTTATACTAAGTATAACCACAAGGATGACTGCAAGTTTGGTGAATCTTAAAGGAGAGGTAGTGGAAGGATATATTGTTCAAGGGTAAACGTTTGATAAGGGAGGATAGAATTTTTGGGCCTATGGTTTTAAAGGGTGAAAACATGATGAAGGTAAGGAATTTCAAACAAGTTACGATATCATCAAGGTTTAGCAGCGAGTTTTCCAAGTGTGAAGAGAGTCTTTAAAATGCTCAAGATGAGTATTGACAAAGGTTGGAGTGACTACTAGGACATATGGTTTAAAAAGGGTGGATACAATGTTGAGAAAATAGGATGTTAAGACTATACAAAGGGGAGTCCAAAGGGTTTTGCAAGTTCTATAGAAGTTTAGGAGAAAGGTTTCTCAGCGATGATTGCTTCCTTGTCACGACAAACATGAAAGGAGCATCTTTTTGAGTAAACAAATAAGTGACTTCTGTGGTGATCAGAGTAGCGTAGCGAGATGATGGCAAGTGATACTTATGAAGGGTAAAAGGTGCGTGAAAAGAACTATCTTACTTATGACCTAATGGTTACTACAACAACCAGTTCTTTATAAACAACAAATGTGTCGTTCTTATGAGTATTAGTTAAGGATGTTCAATGACCAGTTAGAGTTGGAATTATGGAGTTGCTTAAAGAAAGTTGTGCAAGAGAAGTAGGAGATGGTTTGAGTTATGATTTCAAGTTAAGGTGCCAACTTGGAAGTGAGAAAGTGAGAGTAGATTTTTAGCCAGAGAAGAGAATTCAAGATCCTTGATTTGACGAGGTAAGGGTGAGAGTTGGTTGAGAAACATAAGTGTTTGGGTTAGGAAGAGAATGTGTGAGGAGATTTCATTAGTCTAGTCATCTGACTAGCACTAGTGAGTCTCTCAACATGGTTGAGAAAAGGCAAATCAGAAAATCTTAGTTTGAGGTGTATCGTGGAGTTGCGTGGTACGAACCAGACTAGAAATTTGAAGTGAATGGAAGTTATGGTTCTGAGGTTTTGTGGAATGTTGCCTATAAGTTAAGGGATTAAAGATGAAGATAAAATGCCAAGACGATATGGTGAAGGAAGCAGTTGAAGGTTTAAATGGGAAATGGAACAACTTGGTAGTGAACTTTGTTGCCTTGGTTGAAGCCAACAAATGTAGGAGTCTCGTTATACATAAAAGTGGTCAAAAGTGTTGATGGTGTGGTAGTAGGTCAGCACTCAAGAGTGATCAAGTCAGTGGAGTGATGCATAAAGGAGTGAACAAGGTGATGTGAAGTGATAACGAACATGCTTTAGTTTGAGACTTAAGGTCATTTGAGACTTTGATAAAAACCTACAAGAGGTAGTGGAGAGCATATGGTAGGTGAATCAGTATATCATATACAAGTTAGTTGGGCAAGTATGAAGGAGCATTCCAATTTTAAGATTGCAAGTTGGAAGTTACTTTAAGAGTAGTGACTAAGCCAATCTACACAGCTGAACACATATCGCTTAGCACAAAGGCAAAGTTTCCAGTGACTATAGGTGTTGGAGTCGTTTTATCAGTCTTGTCTAAGTGGCGGTTGTCGGAAAAAAATGAGGAAAACATAGTTTTCTTCCTATTCCATCGGTGAATTTTCGAGGACGGAATTTTTTTTGTTTGGGAGAATGTAAGGCTCAATTATTTTCTGCTCTTATTTTTAAGGGCTGCCCCTAATCAGTTAGGCCTAAAGGTTGGCCCATAGGGTGCCAATGCCCCTAAAGCAGCCAAGGTCCCCCATTCTGCACTCACTTGCCAAAATCAGTGCTCTCGCTCTTCCCTTTTCTCTCCACAAAAGCTCTGTTAGGGTTTGGGTCTTACCCTTTTTTGTGTTAACTCAACGCCATTCTTCAATCCATGTACGTTGATTCTCCACCGTACCTTTTTCATTTCCAGCTCTGTCATCATGATTCTAACTAGGGTTCACCATGGTAACCCATTTTGAATCTATTCCACTATTTTACAGATCGTGAATCTGCTCCGTGGTCGGTAGTACCCACTTGCTTGGGTGTCGGGATATTCTGCTAGCTTTTTTCCAGGTAAGGGAAGCTAGGGTTTATGTATTTAAAGTTATTTTGCCAATTTTTGGTCTGTTTGTATGGTCGTGATGCTTGAATGATGTTGTTGGTCGAATAAAAATGTATGTTGTGTGAGTACGTTTGATTGATGTGGTGCTACTCTCTTTCTTCATTGCACACTTTTCGTAAAATGACGATTTCTACTGCGTTAACCGTTGGATCGAGCTAAAATTTTAACAGCTGATCCTTAAGACATAGTTTTTGACTTTAACCGATCCGATCTTTAATCGGAGCTCGGTAGTAAGAGCAGTTTTTATCGCAAGGTCACTGTAGTTTGGTTGTTGACAAGACTGCACACTTTTCATAAAATGAAAGTTACAACTTCGTTAACCGTTGGATCGAACTAATATTTTAATAGTTGATCCTTAACACATACTTTTTTACTTTGACCGGTTCGATCTTGAATCGGAGCTCTGTAGTGAGAGCAGTTTTTATTGGACAACATTGACCTTTGTTGCTTGTTTGGTGTACAACTTTCTTTATAATTATTCAATTAAGTTGGTTCTTATTTCATTTGGTTCTTGATTCAATCATATTTAATTTGAATATAAATACAAAATTTTTTTGAGCTTTACAAAAGCTGCGGTTTTATTTCTAAAATCCCAAAATCGTTTGCATGATGTGATGTTAAGTTGGATGGCTATGTTAAAGCATGAGATGAGTGAATATGCATGATTAAAGATGGTTTATGGGTGGTGAATGATGAGTTTGGCATGATCTTGGTATGGAATATACATGACTGTTTGGTTATATATGTGGTCATGAATTTGGTATGAATGAGAAAATCTATAGTCTGCGATGAATGAGTTTAACATGATTTGGATATGCTACATGTATGGTTGGTTCCATGGTTTGAGAATGATGAGTTGGTATGGATTTGACATGGAATATGAGTGAGGGTTGGTTATAAAGGTTGACATAATATATATACATGCATGATAAATATTACTTGGTTGTTTGAATATGTTTGGTTTGTGGTCAGTGCGTAATTCCTTAAAATCTCTAGGTGAGATTTCAGGGTCGTGCTTCAGTGGTCGGGACGTAATTCCATGGCCCCTATTAGTGGGTGTCCATGGTGGTGCCCCATTTATATAGTCTGGTAAGGATTCAAGGTAAGGTTGTGTCCTGACACTCTAAGGAGTCGATTAGTCTCACTTAAAGCGAACTAACTCTTGTGGTGAGAGTAGCAGGAGGCCTGAAACTCATTAAGGGCTAACCTTGTGTGTGGGGGATTGAAACATTGTAACACTCGTAACACTTAGCTCAGGGGTGAGCAGAGATATCCACCACAAGTGCAAGCATCCGTTGAATCCGACTAGATTATATGTATTCAGATGAGTCGAGTCAGAGTCTAGTGTATTGCTTGAGAAGTCATAACATGATTGGATGATATATGTACTGCTTGGATTGTGTAATAGCATGTGACCGCTTGATGTATGGTTTCTACTCTAGCTTAACCTGTTTGCTTGTTTGATTGTCTTGTATGTGGTTCTTCTTCTTCTTTTGCGATGATCATCAACTTGTTGATGTGAGAAGATGCGAGAGGTACTCGAAGTCAACCGGGAAGAGATGATTCCGCTGCATAGTCTGCTTGGGTTGGACATCATGTTTTGTTTGGGCTTTTCGTTAGGGCTATGACCCATGTATTGCTTTACTCTTTAATACTCTATCATCTATTGTTAGTCTTTGGTTCTTCTATTCTGTTATGTTTTGGCATCGTGGTGTGCCTCGAATATTGTAAGGAGTAAGGTTTAAACTCCTGGACCGCATGTCTATATTATTCAGTGTGATGCTTCCTTTAATTATGTTTATTAATTAAATGGGACGTTACATCAAACCTTGGTAGAAGCATATTAAACTTCCTTTTTACTAAAAACTAGTATTGTCATGAATGTGAAAGGGTAGAGAAAATCCTAGCAGCTAATAGGGGCAACCAAGGGGCTGGAAAATTACCATTGAATGACAATTAAATGGGTGTGTGGTGAGAATTGAGTGGAAGTGCTAGGCGGCCTAGTGAATCGAAGAAGAACCCTTAAAGTATACAATTTTAAGCAAAGAAATCCAGGTTAGGGGGTTTGTCCTTACGTGTTTTTTTAAAGTAAATGATGTGTGTTATGATTATGAGTCTTGCTCTCATCATTTTATGCTTGCGTGCCATGAATTCTCGTGCTCTATGTGATGTGATTTAGAGGTTTGTTGTTTTTGATGTTGTTTGAAAAATTCTCTTATGCCTTTGTATGAATATGATGAGGGCTTTCGTACTGTATGGTTGTTTATGGTTCAATCTCAAGTTTTGGTGGTCCAATTGGGTTTTAAATCATGTTCATGAGATTTGCTCGTTGATATAGATTGCTTGGTAATAAGTGAACCATGGTTTGGTATTGTTTCTGGTGTTTGTGTGCGTGAACAAGAAAGACATATGTTATTTTCACTCAAGCGAGTAAGCCTCGCCTAGGCAAAAGTAGCAGAGACTTGGCCCTGGTTTTGCTAAAGCATCTCGCTCAAGCGGAGAGCCATGATTTGGGTGACAGATCATCTCGCTTAGGCGAGCATGTCTCGCCTAAGCGAGAAATCGCGAAAATCTGTGTTTCTGCCTGAATCGCAGCCAGGCGAGAGACTTTTGTTTTAGGCGAAAAGTGATCTCGCCCAAGCGAAAAGGCCTCACCCAAGCGAGAGTTCGTAGAGTGCCACTGCAATGCACTCACTCAAGCGAGAAAGCCTAGCTCAAGCGAGACAGTCCTGGTCACTTGGACGAAGGCTTCTAGCCTAAGCGAGGAGAATGTAGTTTTGTGTTTTAAATCCAGGCGGTATGCGTGGATTTTATGTTTGTGATGTGGGGCTTGAAGGACTAAGTCCATAAGTGATCTAGGATGTGCTTGGTTTGAGTCATGAGCGAGGAGTTCGTGTTGGGTGGAAAGCATGCGGAACGTGAACAATTTAGTTCATCGAAGGTACTCTTGGTTGGGATGAGTGAGCGAGGGAGTTCATTTCATCCTCAGACTTGAGAATGCTATGAGCGAGGGAGTTCATAGTAGGAAAGGCGGGTATGCGTGTCCGAGTTCGAGCGAGGAACTCAGATGACAGGCAAGTGAGTCCGTGATGTAGTACTACGAGCGGGATAGGCTCGTAGGTTGGACCACGAGCGAGGAGGGTCGTGGAAGCACATGAAAGTCCCATGGTCAAGAATACATGCATAAACTCATAATGGTTATAAGTGTGGGAAAGTATGTGTTATTTGTCCTAAGAGCTAAATAATTAGAAGATTTTTTTTTGGGTGGGTTTATTTCATATTTATTTTATCTATATGCATAGTTCACCCTATCTGTTTATGTGTAGTGATGATCAAATAACTTGTTATCTGGGAGCAGATGATATTACAGATGAGCTAGGAGGTGCTTAGTGGTGGAGAGCAGGAGCAGTTTACTTGGGAATTTTTAAAGATTTATTTTATTACATTTTCATGTAATATAATTATTGGTTTTACTGCTTTTGACTTTTGATTTGTAAAGACTGATTTTGAATACTTTGACCATATATCGTGATCCTCTAGTTTTAAAGTTTTAAATTTCCCGTGTTTTTGGAAAATGATTTGATAATAAATGAGAAACTTATTCAGATAAATAGTTTGTTTTATTTATATAAGTAATATCTTACCAGGATGTTATAATGACCATACCATTTTTCAAAAGGAGACAAGCCAAATGAAGTCGGATCTGATTCACAACATGAGTTGTTGTAAGAATAGTTTCCCCCTAAAAGACACTTGGAGCATCAATACATAACAAGAATGATCTTGCAATCTCAACAAGATGACGATGTTTTCTTTCAATAACGTCATTTTATTTAGGAGTGTCAGTGTAAGAGGTCTGATGTGTAGTCCATTAGAGGCAAGTAAAGTGGTAAAATCGTGAGATAATCAGATCAATGTTCCATAAGATAGATCCAAGTGAAACGAATAAAATCATCAATAAAAGAGACATAATATCTAGAACCTCCTTTGGTGGATACAAGAAAAGGTCCCCACAAGTTAGAATGCACAAGATCAAAAGGAGAAGAAGTAGAAGAAATACTTTTATTAAATGGTAAAGCAAAAAAAATGTCAGTTTGCAACCACTACAATCAGAAGTATTATGATTGTCCAAAGAACCCAAGACTCCAGTAGACGCTAAAAAATTTAAACGAGATGCATAAATATGACCCAAACAAGAATGCCACAAATAAAAAGTTGTAGAAGAAGAAGACAAACGAAATGAAGATAAATTCACACAAGAAGCTCTAAATATTAACTCCTTGAGCTGATTCAAGGCAAAGACCATGATGAAGGATTGACCCCAACCAAGGATGGAGGCACATGCTTAAGAAGACTAAGCATGTTTAGAAAGGAAGTTCATCAATCCTTCATCCCTTTCATTTGTGTTCGTTATTTTTTATTCCCAAAGTTAACTTAGTTGAATCAACTTTAGTTGACTTGTTGACCTTTGACTAGGTTTGAATTGTTGACTATAGTTGACTTGACTTAAGCCAACATGTTAATCTATATTTATTTGCTTTATAGGTTAATTAGGAGTAAGAAAGCAATGCTAGGTGGCGCATGGTGATTGGAGAGGATAAATGATGTGGAAGAGAGAGTAAAGCAAAGACATAAAGCATAAAGAAAAATGCATAAAGCAAGTGTACCTATGTACCTTTGGTCTCCTTTGTTTTTAGCACACTTTGACCACTTTTTGGAGACATATGAGACACATTCTTGGTCTCCTTTTGTGCTAGAACGAAATTATCCTTGCACACACCATAGTTAGCTCTTTTGTCTCTCATTTTTGTAACCTTATTTGACCTAGCTTCTAGAAGCTAGGGTTAGGTTTTTGTAGAGACATGATTAGGTATCTTTTATTTGCATAGAAGACCCTAAACTCTTCTATATAAGGGTTGCTTCTAGACATGTAAAAGGGTTGAACATTTTGAAGTAAAAACACTCTTGTGTCTCAACCATTTATGAGAGTTTCCTCCCTTGGGAGTGAATACTTTTAAGCCTTATCTTGCATAGCAAGTAGCGGCACACATCCACTCATCTTCAAGGTTGCCATGGCTTCTAGCCTAACCTTGTAGTGGCGTGCTTCTCACATTTTTACCATTTCTTTCCTTTCCATTTTATGTTTTCTTCTTCCTTTAATTGTTCTTGGTTTTCTATGGTTTATATGCTTTCCATTTCCTTTTTGTTTTGAATCAATCCATCATCTTCTTCTCTTGAGCTTTGTGAAAGAAACATTCACATATAGATAGCTTGTTATCTTAATGTCTATTGGAGATTTCACATAGTTTTCTTAATCAACTCACACCATATTCAATAATCTTAAAATGAAACAAGATAATCCTTCATCAGACCACCTTGCCTACAACATATCCTAATCACCTTCTAAGATATACGATTTTGTATAAAGCAATCAGATGGGGAGAAATACACATTACATCTAGAATCATAATTTTTTCCAATAGAAGCAAGATTGATAGCAAGACCAAGTATGTAGTAAATATCAGACAAAGACAAAGATGGGGTGACAATGGTACCAATACAAGCTAATGGAACTGAATCACCGTTAGTAGTTGCAATTGTTATGGATGAGCTAGGTGATAACAAAACAAAAGAAGGCAAATGATGTGAAATAAGATTAGTGACAACTGAATCAATGATCCATTTGTCAGAAGATATATTTGGTGATGATGTACCTTAACATTGCAAGGCTATGTTGGCATATGGCTGAGAAGCAAAGAAATTTTGAAACTTATTATAACAAGTCTAAAGTCTAATTTCCTCAACTAATAAAAATTATCAACATTATCAACAAAAGGTAGAGGGCTACGATGCAAAATTGAACCACACAAACTTTCAAAATCGCTACGTAAAGCCATAAGAAATTGAATTAAATGTTGTGATTTCATACGAGTAATATACAGTTCAAAAGCACTCAATTTTGCAAGCTTAGTCAAGGCAAGTTTATCCCATACCCATAGGGTTGTCATGGCAGAATAAAAGTCCTAAATTCTCATGCCTTCTTGCTTAAGTTCAGAGATATTTGTCTCAAGTTGATATTGTTTGGCAAAATTAGAATGTGTATAAAAAAATCGAGATAAGTGATATCATAGCTCCTTTGCAGTATCAATTTTTTCCAATTAAGCATCAATCGAGTGTGCGATAGAATTATTGACCCAAGTGATAATTTTAAATTTATCAGCTTCCCATACCTTTAAAGTAGTAGCATAATCATTGGTTTGTGTGTCAATAGGTTTTTCCTTAACACCTTAAATATAACCCCTCATGGACTTTCACGAAGAAATTTTTTCATAACATAAATCATGCAGGAATAGTTTTTTCCATCAAATTACCGACTAATAGACTGAAGAGAATTATCTTTACGAGTCGCCATAACAAATCGAATAAAAAATATAAATGTGAACAACATAGCAAAAGCAACAAACCCAATGAGGAAGGATTATCTTGTTTCCTTTTAGATTTATGAATATGGTGAAGTTGTTTAAGAAAGCTTTTCAAAAATTCCCACTGACATTAAGATAGCAAGCTATCTAGATGTGAAGGTTCATTTCTCAAGCTCTCGAAAGGGAGAAGAGAGTTGGATTCAAATTCGAATAACACACGATTTTAACAATACTTAGAGGACAAAAATGAAAGAAGAAACAAATAAAATGGAAAGCATAGAAGGTGGTGCAATGGGGGAAGCACGCCACTTATAGGGGGGTCTAAGCCAACCAAACCCTAGAGATGAGTGAATGGTGCCGCCACTTGCAAGCAAGATAAGGCAAAGGCGAGTTTCACTTCATGGAAGGAGAGCTCACAGAATTTGGTGGTTGAAACACTAGGTTTATAACATCAAATGATCAACCATTTTACATGTCTAGGAGCACCCCTTATATAAAAGAGTTTAGGGTCCTCTATGCAAATAGAAGATACCTAAGCATGTCTCTACAAAAACCTAACCCTAGCTTCTAACAGCTAGGTCAAATAAGGTTACAAAAATGAGAGACAAAAGAGCTAACTATGGTGTGTGCAAGGCTAATTTCGTTCTAGCACAAAAGGAGACCAAGAATGTGTCTCATATGTCTCCAAAAAGTGGCCAAAGTGTGCTAAAAACAAAGGAGACCAAAGGTACATAGGTACACTTGCTTTATGTCTTTTTCTTTATGCTTTATGCCTTTGCTTTACTCTCTCCTCCACATCATTTATCCTCCCCAATCATCATGCGTCACCTAGCATTGCTTTCTTACTCCTAATTGACCTTCAAAGCAAATAAACATAGATTAGCATGTTGGCTTAAGTGAAGTCAACTATAGTCAACAAGTCAAACCTAGTCAAAAGTCAACAAGTTAAACCTAGTCAAAGGTCAACAGGTCTACTAAAGTTGATTCAGCTAAGTCAACTTTGGGAATCAAAAATAACGAACACAAATGAAAGGGATGAAGGATTGGTGAACTTCCTTGCTAAACATGCATAGTCTTCTTAAGCATGTGCCTCCATCCTTGGTTGGGGTCAATCCTTCATCATCCTCCCCTCCTTGGAGAGAATTTGACCACAAATTCTTTAAGCCTTTTGTAGATGGAGCTTGACTTAATTTGAGGAGGATTTGTGCCTCCCTTTTATGAGCTCTTGCTCCATCCTTTCTAAGGCTATTACCCCTAGCTTTGGTTAGGCCATCTTTTTTTCTATACTACTCTTCCTCTCTTTCTTGTGCTTTGGCCTTCCTTTTTGGCTTGGGAAGAGAAGGAAGGGTGATGCACATCTTGCTTTGGAAGAATTTTTTTGTAGGCAAGTAACACCTTGGTGAAAGCTTGCCCCTTTTGTTTTTCTTCTTTATCTTTTCTTATTATATTTCTATCCTTATTAACTTCTTGAGGTGATAGAGGTAGTAAAGTTGTCTTTTTCCCATTTATGAAGAAAATGTATTGGTTGGTATGGTCATCATGTAAAGTTTGTTTATCAAATTGCCATGGCCTTCCTAGTCAAATATGTGTGACTTCCATGGTAACAACATCACATAGCACCTCATCTTTGTAGCTTCCTATAGAGAAGTTAATTAGGACTTGTTTATTGACATCTATTTCTCCCTTTTTACTTATCCAAGCAAGCTTGTAGAGCTTAACATGAGGAATGGTCTCTAAGCTAAGCTTTTCCACCAACCTTGTGCTAGCTACATTGGTACTACTTTCTCCATCAATAATTAGAGAGCAAGCCCATTTCTTAATTTTGCATCTAGATTGAAAAATGTTTTCTCGTGAGTTGGCTCAATCTCACTTTGATCTTGACCTATCACGCACCTTAATAACATAGGATCTTTCTCAAAAATTTTAGTTTTACTAGAGGAAGAAGATTCTTTTGAAAGAGAATGGGGAGATGAATGTTCACTTTCAACGTCATTACTTTTCTTTAAGATCATGGTCCTTTTGGTTAGGCAATTTAAAGCAATGTGATTATAACCCAAACATTTAAAACATTTAATGGAACTTAATCTTTGAGAAGTGGAATGGTGAATGTGATCACTTGGTGACTTACTTTTACTTGGTGGTTCTTGATGAGA